>Ga0116231_10001500_pt1 | contig 47728 bp, 22 predicted proteins | sample S1TSphgellanicum_2_FD_89695 | JGI IMG/M metagenome (GOLD analysis project Ga0116231, IMG submission 89695) | Host-associated microbial communities from peat moss isolated from Minnesota, USA - S1T2_Fd - Sphagnum magellanicum MG | ecosystem: Host-associated > Plants > Peat moss > Unclassified...
ACTCTCTGCAAGTTGGGAAGAATGACTGACTACCAGAGGCAACATTTGTTTCATAACTGCTTTTTAAAAAAACTCTGCTTCACAATTGCTACAAAATTCAGGAGACGAATAGAAGAAGACTTCCAGCTGCTGGCAAAGAGATAAGTATGTGCAAGCAGCGTGAAAAGGGGAGAAGGGGCTGGGAAATGTCCCATAAGGTTTGGCGCGGGAGGCGGAAGGAAAGGGTATAAAGACGGCGAGGGGAGAAGGCAACCGTACTTACCTGGGCGGGGTCGATCGGTGGTCAGGATGGCCGATGGCCTAGGGGACCCTTTTCCATTGCACTACGGAGCGGGTGACCCTAGCATCTTCCTACTGGGGGCATACACTTCGTTATTTGTGGCAGCGGGGGCTCGCGTTCGCGCGGCCCCCACCAACTAAACCCAATCTGGATCCCTTCGATAACGCTCCAAAATTAGAATATTACTTAAGAATTTAAAAGGTGGTTTAAGTTGTGGCAATGTTGTCTTGCGTTTTTGCAGCTCTTAGATTCAAGTATTTAGTATTTGTATTTGAATAATTATTGTTTAGGATATCCTTGATAATCGGTAAGGTGGTTTTCAGGATTCATAACCAGTAGCGAGGGGCGTCTTGATGATGTGTCGCTTCCTGATTGGACACCCACATAGCAGTTATATGACATAATCTGCTGAGCTCATGGATGTGAATCCCATAACCTGTTGAGCTCATGGATGGAGCTTGGTTTTCTCTACGCCTCTTAGAAGATGACAAAGGGGATTGTCATCTCGATGCCCCCTTCTACACATGGAGGATGATAGGAGATGTCAAGGAGGATGTTGAGCCCTAAACCCTAAGTTCGAACCTGTGTCCATACTTACCTAAATAGGGGTGCATTAAAAAAAAATTATGCCTCTGAGAGATGCCAAGGGAGACTCTAGGGCAATGTTAAATTTTTATTTTTTTTAAAGGGCCAAATTTCAACCTGAAAAATATGATTTCAACCTATACAAAGGATCTTTCATGGCAAAAAAAAAACCTAAATTCGCCAGATTTTGAAGGAAAAAAACTCCAAATCGCCACATTTTTATGATAAGTTCCAGTAGGCAGCCAAGAATATAGAAGGATTTTGTTTTTTTTTTTTCTACTTTCATATTTAGTGTGTAGCCAAATCTGGCTAAATCATCTTATGGATGATCGCCATTTCAGCGATATCACGCTTTTAGGCTTTTAGTCGCGCCTTACATCGGCACATGGTGCTGCTGTTGCGTACGCCAAGCGTGATGCAGAGTTTAGTGGCGTGGGCGCGTGCGCTCTGGGAGCCCAAGGAAGTGAAGCTCTCGCGCAGCCTTGTGCAGCGCTTGGGCCTCTCCTCTTCCACAGCGCAGTTCGTACTGGCCCTGCAGCCGCCGGAATCGCCTGAATCCGTAGTATATCTGCTCTCCACGCTGCAATTCTCGGAGCGCTCCGTTTCGGATGCTCGCAAGCTCATCGCCGCCGCAAAACCTAAGGCTGTTGTGAGCTTGGTCGATATCGAGCTTCTGGATGCTCTTCAAGAGGAGGAGGATGTCAAGGAGCAGACCGTTGTCGCCGCTGGTGGTGGTGATGCTGCGGTTGTTGTCGTTCCTACCACCAGTCTTGGCGTCGTCGTCGAGTGCTTGCGTGGTAAATCCGAAATTCTTTCCTACGAGAGCAAGGCAAGGATACTCGCTGCCAAGTCTATTTTCGGGACGGGATTGTTTGGAGATGTGTTGGAGGCGAAGAGTACCGCAGCGGAGCTGGGAACTCCGTTTTATTGGCTTGGTTTCTCCTACAGGGATGGCTCTTCATCGTTGATTTCAGAGGAGGACGATGAGAGTACGAAGATCGAGGTTGTACCGGCACGCCGCGCTGCGAATTCTCTAGCGAAGCTCAATGTCCGAATTTCGCAGCGGGAGAGGGAAAAATGGAGGGAGTTTTCTACCAGCTTTTTCTCTGAGGCCTTGAGAGGCGATGGCGTGGTGAATATTGCTTCTTCAAACAGGTTAGATTGCCTCCCACTTTGTATGCCAACAGACAGTTCTCCATTGTTTGCTCAGTAAGATATTTCTAACTGTACAGAAAGCTCTATTGGAAGATTTCGAAGATGCATTGCAAATGGTTAGATCCCGTGACTGTTAAGAAGTGCAAAGAGTTGAATCCGACAAACTTGATTTGTTGTTTCTGAGTAGCCTAAACCAGTGACCTTGGTTCTTTGGCAGTAGGAGTGATATGCCACCATCAGAAGAAACTGTACATGAGCTTGAAGAGCTTATCATGGCTCCAGATTTTGCCAAACCGCTATACCCCTACTTGACAGCATTGTATGAAATTTACAAAACACCAGCTCTTGACCATGCTCTGCAATGCACAAGAACAATGCTTTATGATGTGGAAGCTGGTCAGGAGGTTAATTCCCAGGACCTGCTTGAAGCTTGTAGATTCCGGCTAGCTGTGGAAATGCTTCGTGTACAAGGCAATGCATCCATTCCTGTCTTCTCCAACACAGTACGGAAGGAAACAGAAGCTGATTTCTCTGCTCTTTCTTATGAAAATAAGTGTAATGCCCTTCTTGCTCAATCTCTGCAGCAACAAGCAGAGAAATCTGGGACAGTGGTTGCAATCATGGATGTAAATAGAGTTGCAGGCATTTGGCAGCACTGGACAACTCCAGTGCCAGAAGAAGTGTCCTCTCTCACTAGTGAGTGCTACATAACCATGACCAATGCAGAGGAAGGCAGCCTTTTTGGTAAACTCTTGTCAACTTCGAATCAGCACACAATGGCTGCAGACGGGAGTCAAGAAGCCATGGCTGTGGTCATGGTTGGTGCAGGAGCAGCAGCTGCTGTTAGTGTACTATACCTTCCTAAGTTGGCAGCCCCATTATCCCCTCTTGTGAAGCTTGTGATATTGAAGGTTTCCACTGGAATGAAGGTTGGATATCTCAGTTTGCAACGCAGCCTAGCTCTTGCTGTAATGAAAGGATTTTCTCCAGTGGCAAAGGTTTTGGTTCCTTCAATGAAAGCATCAACTGTGAAGTCTGTAACCATATCGGCTGCAAAAACAGCAATCACAGCAGAGCAGTCTCGAGCCACTGCACAAAGTGTTGTTGCCTTGGCTCAAAAATCAACTTTATCGGCTGTTAGGACTAGTTTCTATAGTCTTATGAGGTGGAATCAAGGCAAGCCTGTTGGTCGCAGCCCCTGGTTACTTTTTGGCAGCTGTGTAGCTGCAGGCAGTGGGATTTTGCTCTTTGGAGATAGGATTGAAAGTGCCATTGGAGCTGTGCCTCTGGCCCCCACCATGGCCAAACTTGGACGTGGTCTGGAGAGCCTTTCACGAGCATCACAGTCGGCTAAAGTTGGATGGAATGAAGTCTATGATCGTTTGTATTCTATGAAGGGAAAGTTCAAGCAAGGAATATATTGGACAAGCTGATGCAGCATGTGGGAATGGATAGCTATTGCAGCTTTCCATGTGATTCATGGGGTGTAGGGGTACATTGTCCTGAAAACTGAATCTCAGGGATGTTGAACATGCTAGGTTGGCTGTGCATGAAACTGTGTGCATGCAACCCAGCCAGACAATTGGAGTCACAGAAAAGGACACCACTACTGACTGTTACTGGCTGATTGATTCCAGTCTTTGCATGTAGACCATCTGTCACAGGTTGAAGAAATGGAGAGATACATATTGGTATATAACTATCATGGGATACATATTCGTAAAAGCATTGTACAGCATTCTGTGACCCTCAAATTCAGGGAGCTACTTCAGTCTTTGAAGGTCATCACAGTTGCGCACTGCTTGCTTCCTACAGGAGGTAACTTTTTGTTGATGGAAGTTTCATAAGTTTGTAGATTTTGAGTATGTTCTGGATTTTGTGGTTCTCATGCTGGTGCATATTGGTCTTGCTTCTTTTATCAATCACCAAATTCTTGTAGTTTCTGTCCAAACTCTTCATCCTCTTGTCCTCTCTTGATTTGTAGTGAACAGGTACTTGAAACAGGTTGGGCACTATGTCCCTACCATAAGTTTCAGAAAATAATTAGGGTTTGTAGGTGTGTTTTTCTGGTTGGGAGAAGTTGTGCTTTTTCACATGCAAATTGTCCTCAGACAGCAGAGAGTATACAAAGTAGTAATTTGTTGAGTGCTGACTTGTTTTAGGATTTAGGGCATATTCCAGAGACTGTGACAATGTGGTTTTCTGTTTCTTTATGTAGGATCATTCTTGCATAGTGAATATTCATAGATCTTTGAAATAGTTGTTGAGTCTGAGGTCGGCCGCATTCATGCTCTTGACAATTTGTTGTCCTGTACAGGTTATGGAGGCTGTTGGACTTGTTCATCACATTTCTTTGTGGAATCTTGCTTTTTGGTTCTCCTGTCCTCAACTGTATTGCTCCATTAGCAGACTCATCTTTTTATTGTGTAGCAGGAGATGCAGACAGATTAATACTTTGGCATTTATATTCTAGATTGCTCATGTCATCTGAAAGATGATGGATGCAGATTTGATGCTGATGTGCTGTGCACTAGACAGAGCCCATTGGATTCCCAGATGGTGGTTTCCATCTTGTAATGCTACATGGCATATATGTAGGCATCTTAGTTTAATGGGTGATAATTGGAAGTATCTCTTGACTTACATTTGTCAATCTGCCACAAATTTGCATATGCTCATGCAAGTGTGTTTTAGTCTTTTATCATTTGTGCTGGATTCTTCTTTGTCTTTAGAACTGTTAACCTTGTTCTGTTGGCACTGAAAGTTGATTGTTTAGATGAATGCTTGAAGGCATCAAAACATGAAAATGCGTATGGATTTTTTGCAGAGGAATTTGCCCTGTTCATGATGTCTCTTTGAGAAATGATGTTGTCTTTGATCTCTGATGAGAATTCTGATTCTGTACTGGTTGGTTTTATGGTGAGTGCAATTGTGATGGTTGTTGAGAAGGCAGTGCTGCAGATATTACCTTTGTAATATACCATTTTTGTATACATTGTTTATTTTCCAGAAGTTGCCCTTGTTGAACACCAATGTGTTTGCTTGAGCACTGATCGTTATCAGATTTTGTTAATAGCAGCATTCCTGGAATTTTGAAAATTTGAAGAATCAGAGAACTGCTAGTTCTGGCCTTTTGAAACAAATCAGAATTGAAGTCATTGGGGTTGTTGTTGGAAACTAAGTATCATTTTGGGTCGGTACATTCTCCAGGGGGGTGATGGAAATCACAGAGCGCAACAAACAAACAAACAAACAAACCCATGAAGCTAGAGCTCTACTCTGATGAGATTTTTTTCTTCATATTGAATCAAATGCCAAGATAAGACTGTCCATGAACAGGGTCAAAGTACATCAGACTTCATTGGGTTGGTTTGGAACCAGCTTACCAACATGAAGAAACCAATGTGTCACGGTTACAAGAAACAGGAGGAAACCTGGCAGATATCCGAGTGGCTCTTTGGCTACATGGTTCCCAAAAAATCAAAGGAATCACTCCGATATATGACCATGGATTTCAAATATTTGAAAAAAAATTCAATCAAAAGCCTATGAAACTGCCAGTACTTTCACAAAATCAAACTTCTGGTTCTTTGGGTTTAGGGTTTTGAAATTTGAGGTTTTTGAAATAACTGAAATCCATGCTTCTTCAATTCCCTTTTTTTCTAATGGAAAACTGGAACTAGTAGTTCTGAAAGACTTAAGAAAACTAAAACCAGTGGTTCTTAATAAATTCAAATGACCACACAACACTGGAAGATGCCTCCTTTGCATCAGAAGCAGATAAATAATGTGGAAGTAGATTTGTCTTGATGGGAATGGGTCCATAAGAACAATGCAAATCCAAAACCATACCGAGAGAAAATCCATAGATATTATGAGCTTATTCTATTCCATTATCCTTGGAAAACTTTTAGAAAGTAACAAAGGCTATGTGGATGGGTCAGGCTTATATAGGATAAGATGTGTGTGACAAGCAAAAGGTAGTAAGATATTTTCAAATGCTCGGGTAGGCAAAATACTTAGTAGGTAGACAATTCATAGCTGACAGTGAAACAATTTTGAGGTTGGGATTGTTAGTATTCAGTAAAATACAAGTCTTCAAATGTTCGAATGCAATAATAATGATTTTTATGCTTGAGTCTTTTTGAAAAAAAGCTTAAGAGAAAATGGTGATAGAGGCTTGTCTTTGCTTGTTTGTCTACATTGGAACCATTGCAATCATTCATCCAATGTTTGCATATGTGGTTTGGTTTATGACTTATGAGAGAACAACAACAATCAAAGTCCTTAAAACCATAAAAAGTTTCCTTACTCCTTGGTAAGTGAAAAGAGGTTGGAACTTGGGAGCTGGGCTTGCAACAAAATGTTTAAAAAATTGAGCTCAAAATCCCAGGCGCCTTTTCTTTTCCTAAAAGCCAAGTTTGACAAATCTAGTGTGAGGACTGAAGACCCCACTCTGAGGGGGCCCTGTGATCTACTCACTTCTTTTTGGTTGGAAATTGTCAATTCGACACCCCTTTTTGAACCATTCAAGGTGCCACCACGGGAATGGGTTGGCGGGGGTGTTGGAACCGCCACAATGGTGGCGGCCACTGGTTTCTGAACTGCCATGTTTTGAAGCCACTTTTGAAGCATAACAAGTCCGACAATTTCTGAACTTCTGAATCCAAGTGCACATTCATCAACTGCAAGATACTTTGGTTCACTGTGGCCCAGAAGAACAGAAACGAGCACACATGCACACTTTTTTGCGGAGTCAGGGATTTTTTCTACTCTTTAATGCTCTGCAGAATCGGCCCTGCTTGCTGAATGTGTGACCAGTGCATTTGGTAATGTTCCCCTCTCACAGGTCTCCAGCAGTGTTGTTCAGTTTTGATTTCAAAACAAACCTTTGAGTCCGGTTCTAACTCGTTCTTATTTTTAATTTAACAGAGCCTCTGGTCTGGTCTTAAGATTGGTTCTCTGAATTTCTAAGACCTCCAGTTCCAATCAATTTCAAAAAGAATTTAGAGTTGATCCAATTTAAGACCAGTCTGGTTTCATCTTCATTACACACAATTGAATTTTTAAAATAAAATAGGGTGTAATATTAATCACTTACAACTAATCAAATGTAGTAACTTCATAAAATGTAGGGTTAAGCTTATATTTTTTCAATAAAAAAGTTGTAGTTATTTACTTAGAGAATTATAACATATTTAAAATAGAGCAACATCCTTTGTTCTGATTCTAATTCAATTTTGAAAAGAAGCCGGTTGCTTGGTTAAGTTCTAATTATGATTCCAACAAAACTTGGAACATCTAGTTCATAGTTGCTAAACCGTGACCCATGACATATAACATGGACCTGAACATACCAAAATCCAAGAACTTATCAACATTGGTCTCCAACGTTTCAATGCCTTTCCTTTCCTTTAACACCAAAGAGGAGGCTATAAAGATGGCAAATTTTTGCCAAGTAAACACACCCTAAGCTTGCCCTAATGCCTTCATGCAAGACATGTTAACTTGGAAAAATCCACAATCTAGCCCACTATCTAATAAGTAAACATTTTCTTGGTGTATTTGGAAGGCACCTTAGCCATACCTATCTCTCTTCAAAAAGAAGAGGGGATATTACACCTACTCTTTTAAGTGTAGGGTAATGCTTGAGAAGTGTGTTGTTCTAAAGTAAGCACCCACCCACCTCAAGGGGACCCTAATTTCAGGAACACCCTTGCTCCAATGGTGTTACCCTGACATGGAGCACCAGCCAAAAAAAATCAAAATAAAAGTTTTTCCTTGCAATAAATACCTCATGTGAGTTTTTGAGTATCATCAGGAAAACCAGGAAAATGAAATGCACGTGTGTTGGCAACCATTTCACTCTTCAAAATTGCCCCACCCCTTGGCGAAGGAGAAGTTCTATTACATAAGGGTCTCTTCAGAGACACTAAATTTTTTATGGCCAGTGCTTTGTGAGCATGAAGGTCTTACTCCTATAAGATCTCACACCTTCTTATAGGTGTAAGATCCCCTACCACTCTTGAAGAGTAAGTGTAAAAACCCTTTTCCTTGATACCCCTCATGATAACCTACCTATGTCAAGGTTTGTGATAACCTTTGCCTTGTGCTTTACAATGGTTTATAGTTGACAGGACTGGCACATTCCCAAAATGCAGGGTCAGACTCAGCCTACCACCTTGCCCAAGGCCCCTTAGTGTCGGAATGCCCCCGCCCCCAAGCATGGGACTTTGCCATGCACAAAAACACACTCGTACCATGGGGAAGTAGCTTAAGAAAGTTATACCTAGCAGGTCACTCTTTCCCTTCCTTTAAAAAACTACCCCACCCTCACCTTTTGACTTAGTTAGGGTTGGATTCTTTGGGAAAGTTTGGTCCTACCTATCTTGGAATGGGTCCCCTACTACTCACTTCTGTCTGTTGATGCAGTTCCTGTTTCCTACTTGTGAATTGGCATGAGTACTAAGCGTTTTCCCGAAGGACTTAGTATGCAACAAAGTACATGCTACAGACCTCAGCTGGGATAGGATGCATCAGCTTTGATTTAGTCAATAACTTTCAGACCACCCAACAATGCATATGTATCATACACACACACATCCTTATGCTATTTATGCCCATTCGCAAGTAAAGAGATGTGGAAAGGTGTTCTTTTTTTTGAATTTATGTTTCTTTTTTTCCCTAAAGAATTCACACATCATAGTTATGAGCAAATTTTCAACACATTTTCCACCAATTTTGCATCCCATTTTTTTTTCAATTGAATTTGAATTTAATTTAAATTCAATGGAATCAAATTTTTATTCAATTCAAGGTGCATGCAATGTCATTTACATTTGAATGGGACTTAATTTTCACATGAAATTCAATTTTTTATTTATCAATTGATTAGTTGATCATCACTGGTAGTGTGGAGCTCAAGTTAGTAATTTCAACTTAACAACGGTTCTATCAGAATCAGTTTGGTTTACCAGGAATGAGTATAGAGTTCTATATTATTTTGTATTTAGCAAAATAGATTTTGGTTTGGAATATGCTATGGGAATATGGAAAGACATTTTAAAAAAATCTATGTCTTTTTTAGAGCTATTGTTTATTTTCAACACCATAGTCATGAATGATGGAAATGATGAAAAAATTTATAATATTTTCTACATCAATTTGCATCTTTGAAAATTTTAATTCAAATTCAAATCAATGTATTTGAATTCAATTCAATAGAATCTGGATCCTATTGAATCAATAAATTTTAATTCAATTCAAGTTGCATACAATGTCATTCAATATTGTCATTGAATGGAATTTAATTTCCATTGTTTTTTTCATCATTTTATCATCACCAGTCGTGCGTAACGATGTAAAGCTTGAGTTTCTTTTAGTTGGGTAAGGTGCACATGGGCTTATTGATTATAATTAGATTTCAAAGTCATGTATTTAAAAAATAATCTCATATTGCTTCATGTTGACCATCACAAAATGATAAAGGGTTGCCACTATAATATGATTTCCTAAGTCATGTTTTAGGGGTGTCACATAATATGGTAGTCCAGCCTATTCTCAACCTTGTGTTAATAATAATAAGGAGATAACTTACTTAAATTATCAACAAATGGATTTTAAAAGGAAAAAAATTAGTTAAAATTGCCATTGCCACATGCATGCATGTATGCACATGGGTTGCAAAAACCCTCACAACAGCTTTAATGTTTTGCATATTTAAATTTCACAATTTTTTATTTTTTTTCATCTATTTAAGAATGGGGGGTTGATGGAAATTCTAATGCAACATGCATCCATTCCGCATGGGTGGCAAAACCCTAGTAGTTAGTACCACATGTACTCAATACATGGAGATGTATGAAAAATGGGGCAAAGAGAGGTTTATTCCAGTGTTGGGCGGTTCTCGTTAGGTGACCCGATTCTCAATTCAGTTCTCACATCGAAAATCAACTGCTCTCATTTGGGGTGAAAACTGGGCTGAAAATTGTTTTTAAGGTTCTCACCCATGTGAGGATCAACTAAGAGAACCATAGCTAAAAATTGATTTAAAAAAGAGGAGAAACCCAAATGGGATTTCATCAACTTATGAAAGACGCTTGCATCTTTTGTAATGTGATTGAAACTTTTTTATGAAGAAAAGTAGCCAAGATAAAACAAACCTCTGACCATTTCATGCTCCAAATAGCATTGGCACAACCATGAAAAAACATATCAGCCTATTTGTGTAAATATCTCAATTATTAAAATAAAAAATTGATCAATGAAGTGTTGGTAACGATAGCTTCTCTCTTTAGTTTGAATCATGTTGAAGGGCAATAAATCTTTGAATTGCACAAAATTAAAAAAATAAATCTACATGCATTGAATCAACAATAATAATGTTAACTAAAATACAAATGTCATTTTTTATGAACATAATAATGTTGACTCATTGACAAAAAAAAAAATCAAATATAATTTTAAAAATATATAATTGTTCTCATCCTATATGAAAGCCAACATCTCGCACAACAACAACAGCAAAGGGTATCTTGCTATTACTTTTTTCCTCTTACTTCTATTTCTCTTTTTCCATTATTATTCTTCTCTCTTTATTGCTATTACTCTTCTCTTTATTGCTATTATTCTTGTCCCATTATTATTTTTCTCTCTTTATTGTTATTACTCTTCTCTTTATTACTATTTACTCTTTTCCCATTGCTCTTATTCTTTTCGTGTTGTTGTTCCTATTCTCACATGGTGTTGCTTGTTTTCCTTTGATGAAGTAATTTAATTATTAATTATTTAATTATTTAAAAATAATTTTAATTAATGAAAAATTTAATAATTAAGTTGTGAAAATCGGATGTGAAAACCAGTTGTTGTGTATATGAAGACCGTCCCTCACACTGCTTTATTCATCCATAAGGAGCCATTCGGATTTAATCCTTGGAGGTAGGTATTATAACCTCACTCCATGGTTGGCGAAAAGCTAACTCTTTAGACCGAGGTTTTGCCATATGTATGCTTGGGGTTGGAATCCCCATTTCTGCCTGGGTGGCGAAAATTGGCGATACTCGAGGTCCTTGCGCCGGTCGAGAGTCGAGAGTTGAGGGACGAGGTCGAGAGTCAGTCGAGGAAGAGAGAGCCTGGGTTGAGGAGAGGAATTGGAGCATGTTTATGAGAAGATCGCGACCGATTCAGCGTTGCGGGTGACTGACTTCTCGTCGATTCTGTCATCTTCTCATCTGAGGTGTGATTTTCGGACTTTTTCTTGAAAGATTTGGTCCACTATCGTCCAAGATCCACTGTTTTTCTTCTTGAGAACGCACCACCGTCCGGCTTTCTTAGTTTTCCCTTGACCTGTTCAAGGTCCCAAGTGCAGTTTTTCAGTTGTGTGCGGTTTTCTTGAGCCTTCCTCTCTCGGGGGAATTCCGACTGTTTGAAGCTCAAGTTGATCCTCTTGTTCTTGGTTTTCTATTTTCCTTTTGTCTTTCGTTTTCCAACCGGCGTGGGGAAGAGGATTGGAGAATTGTTGTAGTCCAGAACTTTCTTGGCGTGCAGAAGACTCGTGGAGCGTCTTTTTCTGTACATATTTTTTGCTGTTTTGTTTTCGTCTAGTTGTAGATCGAAGCCTCATCCTCACAGCAATTGGAGTACGTGCTCGTCTATTGTGAACATAGAAATCGAAGAGCAGTCTCTCTTAAGACGTCGACCGCTGAGTTCAGTCGCGATCGAGAGATTTCTTTTGTTTCGACTTTGTTCTTTTTCCCAAGTCAAGGCGGTGCGCTGTGGAAATTGCAGAACTTGTGGAACTTCTGTAAACAAAGATACAACGGGATTGATTCCGAGGTCAATAGTTGCACAAAGCTTGTTCGAGCAGCGGTTTCCAAAAGAAAACTGTCAATGATCTACAGTTGAAGAAAAATCGACGCACTTTTGTTTTTCGTGATGTCATGAGTGCGCGAGTACATAATGCCTGAGGAAATTGACATTCTGTAGCGAACCACGATTCGATTAAGTTTTGCATGTGAAGCAAATACAATCTTTGTTACAAGATCGAGCGACTTCGAGCGGTTTGGCGCCCCTATCGTGCGCAGAAGTTAAGCGACTGCAGATCGTCAATTTGCTCGCAACAACTTCCTCTTGCACCTTGCAGCTCGAAGGAAATCCTTGGAACGAGGTCTTGTAGGCCATCGCAATTCCAGTTGTAGACCTGCTTTTGTCTTGCTTTCAAGTACCAGGCACAAGAATTCAGACCTTAGAGAGGGGAGAGAGCTGTATACAACGTCAGCTTATCGGGTTCATGGTCGGTGTATGAGCGATGAGCGATAGTCTGGAGTTCAAGTCTCGCAAGGATCTGAAGGAGCTCTGTAAACAATTCGGCATCCGAACTGCCGGCGTGAAAGTAAGCACTTGCACTCCTGCCACAGGATTCATTCATGGTTTTAGATCATAGATTTCTGCTCGACTGTGAAATCCTTAAATGATGCTCCTTGCAAGTTCAGCTTTTTGTTGGATCTTTGTGCTTTCGCCTGCAGCTCCTTTGATGCTTCTGCGATAACCTACATGTGATGAAACTATAGAGTTGACGGTGTTATTTGGTGATCAATTCATGACGATGTTGTTGTTGTTTTTTATCACTACTGACAGCATGAGGACTTAGTACGCGTGCTTCGCACCAAGTTACATGTTAAGGATGAAGTCACAACCTGCAGGTATGCTGCTTTCTGAGGACTTACCTCTTCCCAAGAACTGGCTTCATGTTCTTGTTGAGCTTCTTGATTTGGTTTGTTTGTTTTTTTTTGTTTTTGTAGCAGACCTGTACATTCCTTCTTGACATTGTGTAACTTAGAGGCAGCTGGTATCCCTGAGGCTCCTGTTTGGTGCCTGGAGTTCTCACAGCAGTAGAGGAAACCAACATGTGTAAGAACATGTGTGTCATGGTGCAGTAATAATATTAAGGGGTTGAAACATGTTATAATGAGTTATGGATGCCAAGGTTGAAGTCTTCTTTCGACAATTGCATTTGACATGTGGCATTTATGTGTTGGTCTATTGTCCCAAATTATTGTGCTTTCTTTGTGATTTTTCAAATTTTAACATTACAGTTTCCTAAAGGACATGGTGTAACTTAAAAGCAATTGGTATCCTAGAGTTGGTGCCTAGAGTTCTTACAGTAGTAAAGAAAATTGAGAACATGTATGTCATGGTGCAATAGATAATATTAAGGGATGAAAACACAGTATAATGAGTTAGGGACATCAAGCTTGAAGTCTTTTCAAGGACTGCATTTGACATGTGATAACATGTGTTGGTCTATTGTTCCAAATTATTGAACTCTCATTGTGATTTTTCAAAGATTCAGAATTACAGTTTTAAACACTGTCCACATCTTGTAGTGCCTCCTTTTATTAGGTTTGCACCCTAAGCTCTGTTTGGAGAACTCTGAGTCAATTGATCAAACTTTGAGCTCAAGAGTCCATTGATTTAAGTTTCAAGAATTTGTACTGGACAGTGGTAATGACGGGGGCATACATGCTGCCATATGTTGAACAGGTCCCCAAGGTCACCAAGCTTGCGGGGAATCAGAAATGGACTTTCAATGAAAGATGATCAGCTAATTTCTAGGATTGACAACCACAGCAAGTCTGGCCGAAAAACTCCAAGGAAGAAGCTATCCCTGAGCAGCTTTGAGCAAACTCCAGGCCCAACAGTTCTTCGTTCCAACGGCAACTCTGCAAGGCTCTTTGCACACAGTTCAGACTTTCTAGCTGAGGAGGAGAATGGAGATGCTTTCTCATCAGCAGATATGGACTCACTCTGCAGCCTTGCAGATCTGCCTAGTGAGTGCTGCTATTTTGATGACATGATCCCAGCCTATCCGTTTGAGATTGCAGCTGAAGAATTTGAGCATGACACATCAATGAGCTCCAAAACACAAAACTTCCTTGAAGAAGATCATCAATTTGGACATGATATTGCATCATCTAAAACACATGTTGCAATTAGCAACAGCAGCTGCGCTGTGGCCAGTGACCTCTTAGACTCTCTACAAACTGCATTCAGTGATGAGCTCCTGTCATTATACACTACTGCACCTGATGAAGAACTATCATTGTTTGCCATCCCAGACTGGGTTACAAGTACGTCTGTTGTTGATGATCCTCCTCTACTTGATTGGGAAAAGAAACTTGATTCAGACTTTGTGGCAGCAAAAGGACCTCATATTTCTGAAGGAAATCATCTCGGAGAAGAAGCACCTATGATCGGACTTGCTGAGTCTTTAGGAGGAGGAGGAGGTGCAGCAGGGACAGTGACAGAAGAGCATGATGCAGGAGCAGAGATTGAATCTACCCTTGAACAGCACAATGCAGTGATGAGTGTGGCATCATCATCACCTGCAGCTAGAGAACTTGGTGAAGATTCAGAGGCTCAATGTTTGCCTACTTCCAGTCGATCATCCACAGAGGATATCACATTTGACAGCTTAGGTTTTCGTGAGGAGGAATATGTGACCTCAGACGAGCCATTTTCAGAGCTTTCTTTGCTTCCAGCTACTGTAACAGATTTGGTTGATTCAATATTGTTGGTGGAGGCTGAAGAAGGTCATCATCACCTTCCTACTACAGAGAGCTTGGTGGATCATGGGTTGTTGTTGGTTAAGGAGTTACAGGTGGAGGAGCATACAGATGATCATACCCTGCAGCCAGTTAGACTTCTTGGCACATTGGATGATCATCATACTGCATCTCAGGTGCAGCAGCAGCTTGTCGAAACAGATTCAAGAACATGGCAGGTTCAACAAGAAGATGAAGGGATCAACTTCACTAAAAGATCTGCAGCAGCAGGTGATCATAATGCACCTGCAGATGCTTTTCTGCAACCAATTGACAATGGTCTTCAAGAAGCTAAGTTTGTTGAAAAGGAAGCTCTTGGAACTGCAGCAGCTGATCATAATGCACCTGCAGACACTTTGAATCCACAACCAATTGACAACTGTCTTGAAGCTAAATCTGTTGAAAAGGAAGCTCTTGGATCTGCAGCAGCTGATCATAACACATCTGCAGACACTTTGAATCTACAACCACTTGACAACAGTCTTGAAGCTAAATCTGTTGAAAAGGAAGCTCTTGTCTCTGACGACATGGCAGCAAACTCTTTGCCAATGTCTATTTCTGAGAACACTGTAGGTGATACTACAAAGGTGTGTTACAAGACACTGGCAGTCAGACGTATGCTCAGTACAATTTGTACAATTTTTGCACTATACATCATATGTTGTTTTATGGTTGCTTTTTTTCCTGATATGTGCAGATTTAAGTGTAAACCGTAAAACCTAAATCCTAAGGGGTAATAAAAATTCTGTTGTTATGAACTCAGTATTTCATATTGTGAACTGTGCTTTCACTTCAGGACCACAACACTGCTGTGGAGATCAGAAGGGAGACTTCCTTGGGGAAGGTCGGGTTTCCACTCTCTGTGATTCTTTGGTGTGCTTGGTTATGTTCGAGCTGCAGAAATTGAAGAGTTTTTATATCCACCTACAAATTTCAGGGGTATGTGATCCAGTGGGCAACTTCTTTCCAGTTTTGTTGTTGAAATTCGTCTGACAAAAATTTCTCTAGTGTATTATCATGTGTCCCATACCCTTCACAAATGCATCTTGAAATTGCTTTGAAAAAAGAAGGGGTGTTAAATGGCACATGCAACTCACTATTTGCCTTTTGCTAGCCTGGTGAGAGTGCGTTACACTCTGTGCACACATGGTGATGAAAAACCAAGTAAACAAAATATAGACAGAATTTTATTTTATTTTTCTTATACCAAAAATCTTACCCATTCCCAGGGTGCTCCAGTCAGGTTTGCCAGAAATAAGCACACTCAAAATGCAAAGGAATTTTTCCTAAAAATTCCTTCCTTTTGTGTATTGTGTTGAAAGGCATGTAAATGTAAAAGTCCAATATTCTTTTAGTTTTTGTTGTGGTTAGGATATTATAGGACAGCCAGATATAAGTTGGACTAAAATCTACTTCCAGGTAGTACTTGTACTCTTCCAGCAATTTTCCCAAAAAACAAAATGTGGATTCATATTGTTGATAGAGAAGAAACCCACAAGTAAAATAATCTGCAAAGAGTTAGGACTGAAACTCTTAGTTTGGGTTGTTCTTGGGTGGTGGGCACCTCTGTTTTTCTTTGGGGTCTAAGTTTGTCTCTAATTATCATGAAGGATTGAGAGGAAGAAACATGATTTTTAAAACAACATGAACTGGACTAAGTCCTCCCTCTATGTAATCACCATGACAGTTCAAATGTGAACTCATGTGCAACCAGGTATAATATCAAGTGTGTAAAAAATAAACAAGTTCTGATTATGCCACTAGAAGATCACAGCATTCATCTCTCAAGAAGACGAGTCCAAAGAAGGCATTTTAATCCAAATATCATTAAAGGACATGTGTGCTTTTTCTTATTTGGTGCCTGCTTTTGGCACATTGAGCTTCTTGTTTTTTAAGATTTTTGTTGACTCAGAAATATTGATTTTGGCTCCACAAAGAAATTTTAGGAAAAATAATAATGCCCAAGATTTGATAAACAAAATGCATGCTCTCACAGCTCCAAAGTATCATTAATTTGTACTATAACTATGGAGGACATTCAGCAAATGAACTTCCCATTGATTTCATTGATCACAACAATCTTACTAAACTTTATGATGCATTCACACTTGAGATTAAATCAATGTTAAAATGAAAATCTAGGTGGCATCCTAGGTGGCACCCAATGTCAAATGTGTGATAGCTTAATGTTAAATGAATGTTAGTTTAACACAAAATCTTCACAATAGGTAAGTTTAAGTCTTAAAGGACTTGTATGGTGTTAAGGGACTCAACACAAGAGTCCCTAACATCAAGTGTGAACGCACCTTAATATAGCTTAGTTGTCACATTTTGTTCATTAAACAAATGATTTTGTCCCTACATTGAGTACTTTCACACTTAGTTTAAAAATAAATAAAATAAAATAAAATAGAGATGTTTATCTTCTATTAAGAACCTTGTGACCTTGAGACAATGAGAATGAGTAGGGACTTTTTGAGGTATTGGACTTGCAATCCAAGTTAACAAGGCCACATAAATACACAGGCCCTACCCATCTATTTTAAATGAATTCAAATGATTGAAATGATTGAGAATAATACAATCGTAATATAAAATTGCATTATTGTGATATGTTAGAAGCACTTTTGTTTAAGGTGTTTGTTGGATAAAGATAATGTATTTTTGAAGAATAATGTTTGTAATATTAGATTATATTGGAAAATATCATTTATTACTATACATTAAGTTAAATTGCAAAGAAAATATGAAATAGTGATCTTTTGTTTTTAAATGAGTAAAGAATATTTGTCTTGTAGTATTCAATATTGGATTTTTAGATTAAATGATAATCAAGATAAAGCGTTGGTGTGGAAACGTAACAATGTTTAAAGGAGATATTGGTTGCAAATATTTGGTATTTGTAATTGAATTTAGTTTAGATTTTGTTTTGTGAGAAGACTATCAATTTCTCTTTTAATATTTGAAGGTCAAATTAAGAATCCAAAACACTAGAACCTTGATTTCAACATTAAGTCAATCAACTTAGGACTTTTACAAATTTAGAATCATTATGTAAATTAAGTGCATAGTTACAAAAACCATGAATGTTAATCTAAACATGGGATTTATGAAATAAAATATTAGTTTGACCCTCACTTTATAATTGAGAAACTAAAAGCCTATGCAAGTATGGAATGCGTGAACCAAAACCCTAATCTCTAAAGCAAAACATTATGCATCCTAACTTGGTAATAAAAAAAAGAAAATTTCATAAACTTGACAATGTAAAATGTTTGAACCCTAACTTGAATGTGATGTCTATAAACTGATTTTTTTTTAAAATCCTAACTTGAGAATAAAAAAAAACCCTCATTTGAGAATCTATTAGACAAGAACATTAATTTGACATGAAATTTACAAATTAAAACATTATCTTTTATGTAGAACTTGACAACCCACAAAACTAAAACCTTAATTTCAAAACTAGTCCCAATTTATCCATTTCCTAAACATCAATATTCATTTTCAACATACCAATATATGTTTTATAAAGCCCAACATCCATTTGAGGATAGCAACATTAGTTTCACAATTAGATTGCAATATTTTCAACACTACTTAGTTTAGAAAATGTGATTATTTTAAAAAACATTGATCTTGACAATTGTCTAGTATGGCATGATTGTCAATGATAAAATAAACCATCACTTCAAAAAAATTTGTAACTTTGCAAAAATAGTTACATTCATTATACAATATGCAAAAAGCACATTATTCACAAAACTTTATATATTTCATTTAAAGTAAAAGGCCTAGAAAAATGATTTGGTTGTCTTTAATTCCTTAACCATCCCTAAGGTGGTTCCTAATGGTATCACCCAAGGATGCTTTCACCTATTATATATTTTTAAGTGTAAAAAATATCATTATGTATGCAATATTTAAGGTTGGTTTTTGATATTACTTGTTAACAACAAAATAATCAATAAGTTCAATAGCAATTTCTATATGCATTATATAGTAGAAGAATAACACAAGCTACATGCATTATAAATCAATGAACAAAAAACTTGCATGTGTGATATCTATGGTTGTGTTTCATTCTTTAACACATAGCCAATAATTTCAGCAATAGGGTTCATAAACAAACCTCCTATGAAGTTTTTGTCTATATAAAGTCTCATGTAAACACATTGTCTTGCCTTAAATTTAGAAAGGATTGTAAATTCACAATCTAATAATGTTTCAACCCAAAGAATACACAAACATAATCAAAATTTTCCTTGGTCTCTTGGTGTATACTAATCTTCACTCGTGCTTCACAAAACACCATAACCTTGCACACAAAATAATAATAATATGTGTTTATGTTGGTTAAGAAAGGTAAATGGCATTTAACACTAACATTTTCAAAGCATTATGCACCAAAAACAAGTGTCAACTTCCCAACAACCTGCACTCACACATGCAACATAATACAAATACTTGTTAAAATAAATATAGTGAAAAAATCTTAGAAATTAAAAATAATCCTTGTTTCATTTGTTGTGCTAAAGCTTCTTCTCAAGCTTGGATTTGTGGACTTTTGCCTAGAACTTTCCTTAGGAACAAGAATCACAAAAACAAATGAGTAATTGGTAACCAATTGATGTTCCCCAAAAGTGACATTCCCAAAATTCTAAGTAAAAACATAATAGAAGGAGCCACCCAAGTGAATGAACACTCCTTAAAATTGCATTTTTGTATCTTTGAAAATCACAAGGGAAACATAATAGTTTGGATTGTCAAAACAAATTTAGATTACTTTATATTAATTGCAAAGTTTAAATGCTCAAAGCTTGACACAAATCAAAAATGTTTCTACATGTTCAAAACATTCAAATGTCAAGTGAGGACAATTTTTTTTTTTTTCAAATGTTTTTTTATATTCTACCAAATGTGCACCATTATTTCTAAAAATTGAAGAGGATTTTAACATTGATGATTAGATGGGCAAAAGGACTTGAATTGATGATTTTTTGAAAAAACACATTTGAACACATTTAATTCAAAAATGTTTTTGACCCTAAATATTATGAATTCTAAAAATGTGGCTTTAACAAAAGTTGTTCATATTTATGTGATAAAGGGCATAAATGTATAATATACATAATATAAAATTAATTTATAGTCAAAATGTATTTATATCTAACATGTAACATTAAATTAGGTATTTGAAATAAAAATTTTAAAGTTATAAATTAACACAAAAATAAGACATGTGATGTGCAATCTTTGGGAAAAGACTTTTATTTTGGTGTCACTGACTCCATTTACTATGTTTTCACCTTTTTTTTTTCACAATGTTGTTAGATTTTTAATATTATAAGTCTTGAACCATATTATAATGGCCATAAAACCATGATATTAATATATTATTACAATATTAGTCCATAACATCAATTATCTTAAATACTATATTTCAAAATTTAACTTTTTCAACATTTTTTCACCTCCAAAAACCTACCACCTAATGCCACAGTTAATGTTCTCATCATCAACATTTCCCCTTTCCACATAACATTATTATGAATTTAATTATATGCAAGAAAAAGAAATATGTTCAATCTATCTACACTACTACCAACATTGGAATACATGATTGCCTTCCAAAAAATCACAAGAAAACATGATTAGATTATGAAAATTTGCACTAAAAACACCCCAAAAAGTAATAGATTAATTGACATACAAAACAATAATTTAAAAATGAAAAAAATATTTAGAATTTGCACCCAATTCAATATTTTTCAATACAAAAAATGCAACAAACAAAGACATTAAAAAAAATACAATCATAAAACATTTATATTTTATTTTCTTAAAAGATCCCACAAACCAATGAAGATTATAAGGAAAAGAGTGGATGATTAGCAAGTGATGCTCAAACAAACAACCATTATAAAGTGGTGACCAATGATAGACCTATTATGTTGGTCACAATTCAAACATGGAAGCAAGTGAGATTTTCCCAAGTTTGGGCTACTCTTTTAAATACTTTGCTTAAAACAAATTTGGTTACACCACACTTGTAGACCAATTTAGCCAAAAAAAATCATGCACAATAAACACATTTAAAAAAATTGTTTATACCAAAAAAATGATTCCATCCTTATAGGAACCACACCCAACCACTTAGGTGATTATTTATTTCAGGAATATCTTAAGAATATTTCATTTTAAAGTTGAAAAAAATCATTGAAAATTTCTTATGACCTAAAAAAATGTTGCATTATACTATTTTGTAAATATAGGTTTGAAAATTCTACCCCAAAATATGTCATGTTTAAATAATTTCCCCAAAAAGTGAGTATTTATAATGTTTAATAAGCAATGGTTATAGTGTTTAATGAATAATTTTGAGTATTTTATTCTCAATAAACTCAACCCAAATCATATCACATGTGTCCACATTATATTAGAAACATTATCATGCAAATTGATTAAAGCAACATTAGTAAACATTTTGAGATAAAAACATGAAAAATTAAGCATTAATTATATGTCTTGTGGCTCTTATTAGTGTGGACTCACCCAAAACCAAAAAAGATGCACAACTTTTTTAATATACATAAAAGTACACAAATACAACAACATAAGGAAACATCTAAAATATTTTTAAAAATTCAAAAACACACAAAATAATTTTTTTTAATTGCACAAAAGACCAAATAGAAAAATAAATTATAAAAAAGAATTATAAAACATGGAAAATTGGAAAAATACACAAAGAAATACAAAGGAAATAACCCAACCTTAAAAAAAGCAACATGCAACACAAGAAACAAAAAAAGTTTTTTTTTTCCCCTTCAAGCTTCACATCACCTTTACAACAACAAAAAATCAGACTTGCAACATAAGACACAAAAAAAAAAACACCTTTTTCTCCTTCCAAACTTCTATAAGAAAAAAACACAAAAAAGAAGAGAAGGGACCCATCACCCAAATGACAATAGTAAACTCAAAAACGACAAGACAAAACACCAAAAACAAAAAACAAAGTGAAAGGCAACAAAAATTAAAACCATATACAAACAAATAAAAACACACACAGAACAATAGTTCAACTCTTTAAATTCAAACAACTAACTACTAAAAACAAAACAAAAAATGCACATACCTCATAACATTTTTAGTGTTCCTTTCAACAAGCACCAATGTGCACAATACAAAAAAAAACATTGTAAGCATAATGCAATGTGAACATGTGATAAACAAACAATAAAACACAATGGTGTGAACATTACGATTTAAGGTAACGTCCTAGCACCAATGTTGGATGCAATAGTTTTTCCTTTTAAGGGGGCAAAACTTAATATATATCATCTTGATTAGGACCCCATTCAAACAAGTTAAAATTGTCAATTGCAATGAATAATAGTTATAACCAAATGGTTTCTTAAGTAGCATAATAAACCTTCAAAAAATGATGTGGAACTTAAATGAAATGTAAGCATTCAAAGAAATTTCCTAGTCTAAAGTGGAGGCATGTTTATATGATGTAATTTACCTCCACAATGGGGAGGGAATATTTGATTTTACAAAAGGTTCACACAAGCGTCATGCAAGCTTTTTTTAATGTACCCTCATAATAAGGTACGTTATGAAAAAAACCATTTATTTGGCCAATTAGGGTGTCTTGCAACTTTAGAACAAGGGAATTACCACTAATACCTTGGGATGAGTTAAGGGGCATGTCATAATTGTTGTCATGATAAAAATTACAATATTCACATAAGGCAAAACAAATTCTTCAAATGTGTACTCAATTATAGATTTTACCTCTTTAGTTAAGGTTTTGTGTGATGGAAACATCACTTGTAGGTCCCTCTCCAAGCAAAGTGCTTTATCTATAAGTTTCAACCATGTTTAAAAGGAGCAAACCTTTCACACAAGCAACACAAGATCATCAATTAGACATTTTTGTTGTTTTTCACCTTTTTTGTAAAGTGTAGTACTATTAAAAAATTGTGAAATGGATCTCAAAGTGATAACTTTTTTAATTTCAAAATTCTACTTTTAAAAGAGATCTATCGATGTAGAATGTTATAGTGCAACCCCCTTGAAATACATATAAGCAACATTTGGATGTTCAAATTCCAAATGTTTCTTTATGGCCAAAGTACCATTTTTTGTTTTGTAAGAAATAACCATTTTCATATTCCTAGCTTTCAATCCCAAACTATTAGTAGCCAAAGAATTTACATGACATAAAATGCAACTCGTTCAATTTCAAAAGTCATGGCCTCATCTACACTTGGACTTTAAAAGGTCCAAGGAGCAAATTTTTGACACCACAAAATCCAAAAGTTGATTGTTTTTGTAATGCAAGTAATTCATTTGCTTACACTTTGCCTTAGCTCATGACCTAGCCTATTGACTATTGTTATTGACTTGCTAATCAACAAGGACAAAACAATATTAGAGGGCAATGCATCACCTTGAGGTTCAAGTTTAATTACAATACCATTGGATTTCCATCTTTCTAACTTCTAGCTTTCTAGAGTTTAAAATTGAACATGTTATTGTAACACATGTATGAAATTTGAATTGAACTTGAAACTCTTAAAATAAAGTTTCTAAAATTGAACTCACATTACACATTTATGCAACAAAAATGGACAAAAATCTTACCTTGAAGTAAAAATGAAAACAAAAAATGTTGATATTCTAAAATCAATGACTTTGACTTTGGTTTGAACACCATTAACAAGAATGATGGTTGTCATTAAACAAAGCTTACCTTCAAGCCAAAAGAACCTTGAGCTTGTTGAGCTTTGTAAATGTGAAAACATTTGAAAACGTCTTTGGTCATGGTTCATGGCAGTTGTGAAAAAATATATATTATCACAAAAACAAGACATGAGGCAAGCCATATGAAAAAACAATGTTATTACAATGCCAACATGACGAACAACGACATGGAAACTTGCCGAAAAACTCAATTCTAAGGTTTCATGCAATGTTGTTAAAATATAATGTTTAGTTCATGAAATCAAAGTTTAAATCCTATTTACCCAAAACCTTTTACCTAGATCTTAGAATTTTTTTCCCCCTTTGTGTACCAACATGTCTTGCACATATCCCAAGGTTATGCATAGGGTTTTTTTTTTAATAAACCACATAAATAATTAAGTTAATTCACATATCTTATAAATATTTGATAAATATATTTGGGTAAAAGTTATAGTTGCATAACATTGGTTTTCATGTTTTGTAATTCCTATCATTTATGATATAAGTTCTTAAAATCATTAAGGTTTATCACAACCCCTAATTTTACATATGTCTTGTTTGATCTTGTCCATTTGCCCTTTTCCTTATGCCATGTAGGGCTTAGATGAAAACATAACCAAAATTGGGTGCATAGTAAACTATCATTTCATGTAGGTCCTTACATTGGGGTGAATGCAAGCTATAGTGGTTCACTTTTTGCATCCCATTGTAATTTTCTGCAGGGTTTAATGAATTAACATGCCATAAAACCATTTCTATGCACAATTGGGACTTGGTTTAAGATTCTCAATTTCATAAGAAACTTTTTATATAATTTGTGCACAATAAATGTGCACCCATTATGTAGTAATAGACTTTTGAAATAATAAATATGTGGACTATCCCAACCATCTGCACTTCCCATACACATGAAAATTTCAATATCATGTTTTGAAAATATATCTTATAAGGACTTAATATTTGATAGATGAAAGAAAAAAAAACATAGATTTGAAAACTTCACTACAAAAGCTTTAACCAAAATATAATTATGGACTTTTGAATGACCAAAATCTGAACCTTATTTTTAAAAATCTTTACATGGATATTTTTTGTTGGATTGATGATTTTTTTCCTTGTAAAATGTATGCCAAAAAGATGTCTCAGTGGGTATATTTTCATATGAATTTAATTAGCTCATAAAACATCCCATAGTCCCCCATTTATGTTAATTCGACACCAAAAAATGGACTTTTAAGGACTTTTTATCTACCAAAAATGAACCACTCAACCTTACATCTACCCATTAGCAATGCCCTCATAATGGTTTTATTATTTATGACAAGTCCAAAGGCAAAATGTCAAAACTAGTGTTGGGTGGCTATTTAAAAACAAGAATAGATACTCGATGGTTATCAAGGTGGTTTTTAGGATTCATAACCACAATTTAAAAATGAAAAACTTGTCATTAGTATATAACTATGGTCTTCAAATTTTTGAATAAATCAAAGAATCAACCATAAAATTGTCAATATTTTTCCAAATTTTTCATGAAAACCAAGTTTATTTTGAAAAATTGGGATTGACAATTCATCAAATCCTTTTTTTTTTTTTTCAAAAAATCGTAACTAATGGCTTTTTTAATTCTAAATTATTCAAGAAACAAGAACCAATCATTCTCTATAAATTCAAATAATTACACACAACTAGTCTAAAACAACAAAAAATGAACTCACATTAATATGAATATTTGAAAAAAGGTCTAGCAACCAATAATATTAATGCATGTTTTAGCTCTTCCTCCTTGTTGAAAATTGATAATGGATCAATGAGAGAATAAAGATAAATAAAATGTAGATTTACAATGAGTTTGCCACCCAACCTTATAGTCATACAAATTGTTATAAACTTTATTATGCCCCCAACTATAATTTATTCTTAATAACAAATGAACACCCCATATCCTTTTTCAATATTGCATTCACAAACACATGCATAAATATCTAACCCTAACTCAAATATCAATTTTAAAAAAGCTAAATGCATGTAGCACAAACATTTGCCCCGGGTGAACCAACACCCATGTTGGTGCCATCATGAGCTTTTTTAATGAACTTTTTTAAAGGCCATATTAAGCCCAAGAAATGTTAGATTTGAATTGAATTTTTTTGATTTAGTTTTAATATTGGATATTTTTAATAAATATTAATAATTTAAATGGAATTTGGAATTTTTACCCAAGGCCAAATATTTAAGGTAAAAAAAACTTGATAAAAGTAACTTATAGGATGTTAACATTGAACACCTTTCCTAGATGTTTCAATTTTTTCAAATAGTAATTCATCATCATCATTAGTTGTAATGATATTTATGATAAAAAATTCAAGAGAGCATCGACACGACATCAGACATGAATCATGTCACCAAGCTCATGTCACAATTGCTCCTTTTATTGAAGAAGAAGCTATAGAAAGGAGTGACAATGATCACCTAGCAAAATGTCAAAACACTTAAAGAGTTCCCAATTTAAAAAAATATTCAAGTTTTTTTTAAAAAATATTCAATTTTGTCTATGTTGGAGCTTCTGAAAATGCAATAAATAATTCATGGTTGCAACAAGATCCAAGATAGAAGAAATGAACTTCACTTGAAAATGGGATTTATGGAATTCTTGCAAAGGCAGGAGCTAGTCACATAGAGGACAATTACACCACTTGTGGTAATCACAATTGTGTGTGGTGGTGGTAGCAATTTTTCACAATTATGTCTGGTCCCTTGTCACAAAGTTTTTGTGGGAACTCAAAAGATTGTAGTGCATCATGGAACAATAGGGTTGGAGAGGGCTTTAATTTTGTCTCATCAAGGGAATGATGCCTAAAATCATACAATTTCATGATGAACAAGTGTTAAAAGATTTAGCCATCTGAAATTTGACATTGTTTCCAAAATCAATCCCCCATATGTTTTCTTTTCTAGAAAATATGATACCTATTTGTAAAAACCCCTAATGTTAACTTTTGTTTTCTCATGCAAAAAAAATGAATCATTGAATTTTTTTTCCTTCTCATACTAATGAGTGTGTTGTATGTTCAAATGATCTTGCAATTGGTTGCAAAACCCCTCCAAGTTTATGCACATGGTTTTGATTCAAGACCTAACATGCAAATTTGTAATGGTATTATTTATGTATTCCCCGTTCAAGAAAATGTTAACCTACCCAAAATCTTAACATCCCAAATTAACAATTTACATACAATAGAGGTCAAACATTATTTGAACTAACAAATATCACAATGTTTGTAATTTTAATTGAAGTCTTGAATTCATTTGTAATGTGTAAATCCAATTTGTATATAGTTTTGAAGATTTTTTTTTCTTGTCTTATAGGTTTCTTCCCACCACAAATAATCATAAGATCAACAAATTAACTTGTGAAATTGAAGGATAATACAAAAAAATCATTCAAGAATGACAAGACACAGTAAGAGTAAACAATTTGTCATATGAGACCAAATATCAATTCAATATGTAAGCTACAATTGATGAATGTAAAACATTTTTCTGTGTTTTGGCTTTAAGACAATTGGTAGTTTGTTGACATGGACCATGTTAGTGCCTATTGAGTATAGCGAGTGGCAAGACCATGCAAGGGCCAAGGTCTTGGAGGTATGTGGGCAAAACAACCACTTGGATGCATATTTGTTTTAGTAGTTTAAAACTATAAGTTCTTCCCTTTTCTTGATCAAAGAGTTTTATTTCACTTCTTGCATAATTACATATATTAAAAGACGTTGTGACGTGAAGCATCATTTCATTCATCTGTCCTATCATCCATCCATCCGATCATCCATCCATCCCGTCATGGTCTGTTTTGGTATAAAGGAACAAGATTAAGCTTTGGGTTTGGTGTGTAATTGCTACTCTCCAAACTACACAAGCTTTTTTTCCAGAATAGTCTCAAGCAATAATGTTAGAAGTTTTTTTTTTTCCTCATGTACCCATTTTGGAAGGAAGCGTCAACAACAGCTGTTAGGTCTTATTCTCCCTTTTGATGGACTAACCCTATCATCCTAAATTAGTTGTTCAGCACGGGTGCCAATCCTGTAGACCTAATCAACAGACCTTGCCAATTATGCAACAGTTGTTACACAACAGTTTTGGCCGGTTGCAGATCCTAGCTTGCCCTTGGCCTTGCCTGCCTATAGTGTGTAATAAGGATGTTTTAATCAAGAAGGTGAGAATATCAGTGTAGAGGATGGTTCACCCTAGCCATTCTCAAATAATGAACTTAAAATTCCCAATAACATTTGGTGACCATTCTTCAAAATGTGGGACTAAATGAAATTGCATTATTGTTCTTTAATCCCTCTCACCCTTGTTAAAAGAGGTAACCTTTTTTTTGGTGAAAAATTATTTGTCTTTCAAAACTTTGTTGCCAAATTTTTCTTTTTCTCTAAAAGAGTGTGTGTGTTGTTACAGGTATATTTACTGGCTACTGTTTTGATGGTGTCATACAAACATGTCATACATTAAGTCAAAATCTGCTTGGGGATAGCTTTGATCCATCTTTTACTAGCCTTAATATGGGATTAAAGTGAGGTGCTATTGGGAACACCCTTGGGGAACAAATTGGGAACTTAAAGGGAACATGTTGGGAACAAAGGAAAAAAGAAAAAATCCTTCCCCCACCCCCCTTGCTGCCCCCACCCAAAATTTAAAAGAAAAAAAATCAAGGCATTTTGAGTGCATGTTGAGCCTTCCCATTGGCTACATTAAATTATATTTCCAAAACTATTCATCACCATTTTTGGCCTAGGTTAATACCCCCATTATAAACTAGGGGGTACTTATTTATTTAATACACTAATACTATGTCCACATACAGATAGGGTTAAAAAAAAAACCAACACAATTTTTTTTTAAATTAAAAAAATATGTATACATATATACAAGTAATAATACTTGTGGCCTTATTATTAGCTACAACTTTGAAAACCACATTGGCCACTGGAAGAGGAGGGTCCACTCGTTGTGTGTCTGAACAGTACTAGCCCATGGCCTAGGATATTGGCCAATAGGAATGCGTGATTCTGTGTGGCCAATGGGTGGTGGTGACGGGCGATGATGAGGATGAGGAAAGCGAAGCAAGATGGGGTTAGGGTTTGGGACTTCCTGTGTGAACAACCCTCACTCCAGTTGCTTATTGCCTTCCTTTGCTTTTCTGTGTGGGCATTCTTAGAATCCCTTTGAGTGCATTTCCGTCGTCGTCGTTCTATACACCTTTACAACTTTTGTGCAAAGGGAGGTTAGATGGGCTATTATTCTTAGATATACCAAGAGATTTGAAATTTATTTTATTTTTTTCCAAATAGGTTCGAAATTGCATGTTCAATAGACAAGATGTGCTTCTGTGACTAGATGTACAAGGGGCAGCAATAGTGCGCATATTGCTTGGCTAGGATGCAATGTTCATTTTCATGGTAGTAGAAAGTGAAATGGCCTTGGTAAAACCGCTTGTGGAAAGGAAGATAGAAAGTTTTGGAAATGTAGTTTGTAATTGTAATTTTGTAATATGTACCATCAAATACACACACACCTGTGCATTAGGCATGGGGTTCAAACTAGTACATTTATGATGAGTAGAAGGTGCTAGCTACAATCATTGGAATAATTAATCCCAAATGTACTTTCAGAGCATTTAGTGACTACACATTTAAATAATCATGGGATAGATAAGCTCCCAAGATAAATCGCCTTGTAAAGATTTTAAAAAATTGGCTCACCTCTAGATGGAAGCAATACTTTTGGTGTAGGAAAGAGTTTATCAATGACACTAATTCTAGCTAGTATATAAAAACATCTATTTATTCATAATGATGAGTAAGACCCCCACATGTTTTTAGTGAGATTTGAACCCACAAGCAGTGAAGTGGCCACATCACAACCCCATTCACAATTATAACATGATACTTGATCTATTTGCAATATACCAATGTTTGTTGTGTATTAAGAATTGGGCCAATGTCTAGTGCAAGACATCTTGGACATATTTAGGATACCCCAATGATAGTAATTTACCTTTACTAGAAGGTTGAATGGAATAGGTAAATTGGTTGGCCAAGTTGACCTACTTGTGGCATAGAAATATTAAACTAAAACAAACCTCCCAATACTTGCCATTCATAGGGTAACAAGTTTTATTTGTAATTTGATCACATGGGTTCCATCTTGGGTATATCTCTTTGGAACTTTTATGAAAACATATCATGGGTGTATGGGAGGGTGCTTGGGTTACCAATAGATAAAACCATGATCAATTCTTATGTTTGGAACGTATGGCAATGATCTTGAATAGATTTGCACATGGAAGGTGTGTCGAAAGCATCCAAACACCTACAAGGATTCATTCCCTTCTCTATAGGACCCCATTATTGCATCAAGCAAAATTTTGCAATTACGGAGGTCAAAATTGTGGTGGCTATGGTGTTGTCACACTTTCAACTCTCAATTTGTCCAAATTATGAACATTCACCTGTTGGGTATTGTATAGTTCAAAGCCAATGTGTGGACTGCAGCTCATTGTAGAGGGCTTGAAACCTTTGAATTCCTAGTTTATAGTTTGTACTCCAAGGCCAAGACAAATAGCACATTCATAGCATATAGCAAAGTTGAGTTGTGTAAGCATAATTTAGTACTGAACTCTAGCAAAGATAAAAAAGAATATTGAACCACTAATCATGCCAAATGGATAGTCCATGAAGGAAATTTCGAATTGGACAAACAAGAACAGCAAATGTGTAGGTTTATTGACTTAGCAAACGAAAAACAGCTATTGCCACATCACAAGTCATTACTATCCTAACATGCACTGATATGCATCCTAGTTGGAACTTGGAAAATTTGAGGGACTTGATGTTCCTCTTGTAATGCCTAGTTTTGATGGTTAATGCAATGCTAACTTTGATAAGTGGAAATTAAAATCTAGTTGGTGAATAGATAGAAGTTCATCTACCATCATGTTGGGGAGCATAATCTTGATCAATACATGGTCAATTTGTTTGGGTGTACAAGAGAGTCCTCTTGAGTTCAAACCCCAGCACCCTTCTATTGCAGTGTTTTACTCTACAGGAGGAACTGACAACCAAATCATAAGGACCTCAAATGAGAAAACATATTTATTATGGGATTCCCAATTCACCAATTGAATTATATGTTCGGTTTTTAAAGAAACCAAAACCTTTGGTCAAAAATATATTTGAACTCTTCTTTGGTCTTTCATTGTTGTTGTCAGGTATAGTGATTTTTAGGTAGTGCAAGATTTAATCATTTGGAATCCAATACCCAATTGGTTCAGGTAAGGCAGGACTAGTACATACATTAATTCCCTTGGGAGTTACTTGTTTGGAAACAAACAATGTTCATTGCAATTTCTTTCCACATTATGGCAGATGAAATCAGAAGATCATAACTCTAGCACATACCTGGTGGCAGATTCACCAATATCATGACCGTGATTTGTTTGTTTTTTGCTGCATGCCCATGTCTGCATATTAGTGATATCAATGGTGAAGAAATGAGCATTTACAAATCAAACAAAAGAAATTTAACAGTGCTATGATGCTACCTGCAAATGCTTGAAAAACTGAGGCTGTCCACAGAACTATCTTCAGCTATATATTAACCTTCTGAATCAAACAAATGTATTCAACCTGCATAAAGGGGCCAGTCACAAAATTCACATTGGCTTCACTGTCAGTATGCCACTGGAGGCAGCATTCTTTTTTGACCTGTTTCTGGTGATGGACTGTTTGTGGCTCCCACAGAAAATTGTTGCAAAAATCACTCATTTTCCTTTGGTGTCCATCCTGTAAAATCCTCTGCTGAGAATTCATAAGTCTCCTCAGAGCCCTTCCTTACATCCACCCCTTGCTGTGCAAGAAAATCTTCAACACTGCCAGGCTCCCCAAACCAGCCTAAACGATCTGCTATCAAATGAAGATTGCGGCATTGTGGACACCGCACAATAACAATCCCATTGTCATATGTGTCTCTGCTCATTGTCTTTGCTGATCGTGTGTCACATACTTTACAGGTAAACATCATGATTAAGTCATGTCTCTTTGAGATTGCCGAAAGTGTAGCGTTAGTAGTAGGTTTGGATCCTGCATCACCACCACCACTGGATACTCCACTCTGGTCTAGCAATATGTCACTACCTGATCCTTCTTTTGATGAGGTACAATATCCTTCACAAGAAGATTCTGAGTAGCATCCCATCCCCGGAAAATTGTAGCCAACAAGCACATAACAAGCATACCAATGTAAGTTGTGCCTTGAAAGGGATGGCTTGATCGGCAGGAAAGGCAACTTTGAGCAGTTGACACCAGATTCACAGCGCCCCGCAAAAGAACCTGGATAGAGAGAGACCTGAGTTTATTCAAATAAAATTCCAGAAAACAAAAGCCAATGGACAAGGAGCCAAGAACGAGGATAAACTTGTAAACCAAGTGAGTGCGTCAAGAAGCATAGAATCTGAGTGACCTTAGAGCAACTCCACCGGTGCTCAGTATGTGACCCTGGAAATCAAAATTGGATGAAGAAAAGTCAAAACATGCCAGTTTGGCTCAGCAAAACACTTTTGGCCCAACATTTTTTCACAGTTTGCTGAGGTTGGTAAAAGGCACAACAAGCATAACACCTACCAGAGAAGAGTGTAATATCTATTTGCAGTCCCAATTTTAGTTTTTTATGGGTTGGGGTTGAAAAAAGGTAAATAACTAAACTTGGATATGAGATATATTTTTGCACGGTTGCATACTGAACACTGCTGGAGATGCTCTTAGAGCACAATCTTATCACAATCAGATCAGTCCCCATTGACAGACTTTTGACTTCACTGGCTGGTCGAATTCACCTTCTGTGTTATCTAGCTATCACTATCACGCCAACGAGTTACAAAGTAAGAGAGCCTAAGAGGAGAGGAGCTCAAAAATGGGAGAGAACAATTGATGAGGGTAAGAGAAATTTGCTATAATTGAACAATCAAATCCTGCAAGTCTACAATCAGATAGCTGAGTCCTATTCACAATGCCTGAAGATAAGACACCTGAACCTGAAGGCATCTAGAGGAGACTACAACCTCGAGAGCAGACCATCACTACGATGTCCTCCCAGTGACTTTGATCAAAACTTTGATCTGCTTTACTGTTCTTGGGAATTCGACAAAGGAAAAAAGCGAGGTGAAGTCTGTCCTGCATTTTTGTAAAGATCAGAAAAATGGTCTACAAAACGATTTATGAAGCAAATTTGTAAAGTTTTCCCAAATTCCCAAACCCTAGAAATTTCAGCAAGCTTGCATTGGGTTTTGGCTATCGAGGATCTCCCAAACTGCGACCCTAAAAAGAGGGGAGAGAGAAGGGCCAAAAAAAAAAAACCTGAAGAAGGATTGGGGACACAACGGCGGGAAGAAGAAGCTTGGTGCCTCAAGAATGACCTCAGCTGACGCCCAGCTGCCCTCATCGCCATACTGCCGCCCAGTGCAACCACAACCAAAACCAACCAAAATTGCTACTAAGTTCAAGCTCATTCAGACTTTATTGATTTGGTCGTCACTGCAAAAACTTCAGAGAGGTTTCTTGGCTGCAAGTCGTTCGTAGTCCTCAACACCAAAAGCAAACATGGCCGCTGTCGATCGAAGAACTGTGGAAGCAGAAAGGAGAAGAAGCGAAGCCCATAAAACCCTAACTGCAACTTCTGTTTGTAAACTAGACATTTCCACAGACCTGTCCGAACTCTAAAATCCTAAGTACCCAGAAAAGACTAACATATACTTTTTCCATTCACTGAGTTTTTGAACTTTTGATCCTTCCTGAATTTGTTGACCATTAATTTCTTGTTTGGGGTTTAGGGTTTCTGAAAAATGAAGTTTGTTGGCTCCAATTTGTTTGGCTAATTTGTTGGTTTTCATAGTCTCTGGAGTCTCTAGATTTGTTGGGAGACTCTAGAGACCCGGGAACCATGTGGTTTTCTTTCAATTTTTTGATATGGAAATTTTTGGCAGTTAGAAAAAAATTTCTCAATTTTTTTTCGTTCAAAAAACCTGAAGATTTCTTGGAGGAAAAACACGGATTTGAACTTTATTGTAAGGGGCAAGGCCATTATACTCATAGGCCTTGAGTGAACCAACACCTACATTGGTACCATGGTAAAAACCCAAAATGTTTTTGTGTTGCTTCAAAACATTATAGATATCCCATCTAGGCTAAGCAGAGTGACACAAGGTAAGCAGGCACCCACTGCAATTGGGAAAACCTAGACTTGGTCATCAATGATGACATTAAAAGGCAAATTTGTGGAAATCACAAAGTGAAAAAGAGTGTGTAAAAAAAGGCTTAGGGTTTAGGGTTTTAGTTATTCTTGACAAATCATGATGAATAGGCTTTAGGCTTTTGGTTGTTTCCAATGAGTGCAACAAGGAGGAGTGTAATGGTAACACCAAAGTCTTCCTCTTTTCTCTCATTTCCTTCTTTTTCTTTTTGTATTTTCATCTTGCTTGTGAGTTCTAAGACTTTGGTTGCTCCAGTAATTGATGCTTGGGACTTATAGTTGGAGAGCTTTTTAACCCTTATTTTGGCTATGTAGACTTTGGTTACTTTAACAACCAATGTTTGAGACTCGAGATAAAATTTGAAAGTTGATCTACATAGTTTGGAATATATTATTCACCCAAATTTTTTCTAGATTTTATTTATAGACGACCTATTGGTTCTTCCAAACCTATTAACATAAGTATGTAGGCATCCTCTCTCATGGGTACAAAATGTCTCATGTCACTTGGTTCATCACTTTTATTGAATCCCTAAGTTCACATTGTCCATTTGTTAACACACGCATAATCGTACATTCTTTTTCCACCTTTTTTTAATGCAAACATCTCTTTGCCCCAAACCCCTATATTTCTTGCAAACCATGTATCAACCATTATCTCTCAAGATTGACCCCCTACCTTTTAAGTAAACACAATCTCCCAACTTGATACCTTTCCAATCCTTGTTAAAGGTGCACAAGCTTTGTCAACACCCCTTCCACATCAATAGCCCCAACATTAGCTATTGCCCCAAACCCTGATCCTACCTCCCCGCCAACAATCACCCAACCTTGACATCCGACCTCTTATGACACATGTGGACACCAATTTACTCACCAAGGGTTAACTTGACATCAAGATTTTTATTGTTAATCCAATGAAACCAATCCAAATCCTCATGATCATTCAAAGTTAAGTTTATAGTCGTTCTTTTCCCACATATTTCAACTTGAATTTATGTTTTAACCTTGGACGTAGGGCTTTCCACTTAAGATTTTTGCATCTTCGATTATATATCCACATTCTTATCGTTTTTGTACATGAAATGACTTTTTGATTTCCACTTGATTGGCTAGTAAGATCCTTATGATGTGGTAGGCATTTGCTTTTATTATTATTTCAACAATGTTTGGCAAGACCCAAGTGGTGGGCTAGCTAGGCAGAAAGAAACTTGAACTTGACTCAAGTGTTTTTTAGCAAGTGATAAAAAAACAAAATATTTCCTAATGTATTATTTTGTTTCCATTTTGACTATCATAGTACCTTATTTCCAAGTAAAATATTAAAAAATATTTCCAAAATCTGAGAACTAAACTTCAAACTTTTTTGAAAATCACTAATAAAAAAAAATATTGCCTAATTTGTCAAGAAGCTATAATGATATTTATTCATTTCACTTTGATTGATGATTACCTTGTGAATACATTTTCTAACAATATGAAAGGCACACCATGAAATTTTCTAGTGTATTTCAAAGGGATGTTATATCCATGAATATTAGTGTGGCTTGTGCTACTGGGTCAATTGTCAACATAACCTTACTTCCTATAGAGCTGAATTGTGAAAAAAAAAGTCAGATATGTTTTAAATTAATTTCCAATGATAAAAATTATTCATATTTCAATATCTCCCCCACCCACCTTAGGTTTAAAAATTACAAAATCACCCCCAAGAAACACAAACAAACTACCTTTTTCATGTATAGCTACCTGTTAGGAAAGAGTAGAGTTTTAAAGCATAATCCTTATGAGCGGGACGTAAATTATGCCTAACTCTAGGGGTAAGATTCGTCCTAATCTTGAAGTGTAGGTTTAAGAACCTTCCTCTCCATAAGCCTTGTGATTCATGTTTTTTTTGGGCGAATTTTTGAAACTTCAATTTAAAAGAAAAAAGACATGGCAAATTTTTTGAAAATTTGTAATTATTTAAAAGGGTTTTTCCCACCATTTTTGAAAATAAAAGTAATTAAATTAGCCACATCTAGACCTAGGCATTTTCTAGGTTATCACTTGTACCAGCACTTGCTACAGCCCACCTAGTACATTCAGCATTTAATGCTAGGATCCTCACCAAGAGACCCCTAACATTACATTTGCCCATACTTAGGCCCACTTTACACAGGAGTCAAGGCCAATGTTCAACTCAAATCAGGCATTCCTATTGGTGCAAAAGTTGAAATCAGCCCCTAGGGCTTTACACTAGGAGTCAAGGCTGAAATAGAAAAAAATTTGCCCCAAGTTACTAATAAATGCTGAACTGTATGGCCTTGTATTGGGCCCAAGACTGAAAAAAAGGATACCATCGAATCTGGAAAGCCAATTTGCAACCCTTGGGGCCAATGTTCCAGCATTTATTAGTAACTTGGGGCCAAACAACAAGCCAAAAATGCTCAAACTTGGCCCCAAGTTTTTTAAGCTCAAAAGTGGTGCTCCTAGTGTAAAGCGGGCCTTAGTTGTTGATGCATTATTCAGTATAAGAGTACCACGGCAATGTTTTCCTCCCCCAGTCTGCCCTGTTTTGCCCTATTTTCTTTCACCTCGCAATGTTTTGCACCCATAACCTCTCATGTTACAAGAACCAAGGGGCACGTACCGAATGCCAAGGGTCTTTTAGACCATTACATTCATTCCACCATGTTTGTTCTCCATAGCAATCTTGTCATAGTTATGCTCTCCCCAATCCCTGTATCATTTTTGACCTTGTGAGATTGTTGTCTCCATCTTCATGCATCATATGTTTAATTCTGTTGTTTTTGGCTGTCTTTTTCTTCTCAAAACCAGTGAATATTATTATAGAAAGAATCAATTCTTCAGCTGGATTTTAAGGTTGATGATCTCAAACTTCTGCTTTCGCACTGTAGTTGCCTGATGTTGATAGACAGTCATGTGATGATGCAGTAAGCATTCAAGTCTCGTCATAAACACATTCTTGTAGATTATCAGAGCCAAAAAAGTATGTAACATGCATCCTTGAGCTTGAAGGGATCAAATAAAATTGACAACAGTCGTATACAGATGAGGTAGGATCATTAGCGGGTATGGACCTTCACATGGACTACAAGCCTTAATCAACTCCTCAAAATAACTTCATTCTTGGCTGGGTCAGATTGCCTGCCTTCAAACTTGACTGGAACATGTACACATGAGAGCCATGACTCCAAATGCACATTTTCTCCCTAGATAACCCTTCAAACCGTCCCAATAATATGTATCCCAGCAGATCCACACCAAATACTTAGACTCACTCCAAACACATGCAGCAAGACAGGACAAATTTCTCTGCCTCATACCATTCCACTGCTACTTCCCCCCATGGTCATCTCACAGGACTGTTGTACTCATATTGACTAACACCTCAATGTTTGGAAGGAAAGAGGCGAATTCAGTCTCAGAGCTCCAACTTGGCATCTAGGACAGAAATAGCTGTTTTCATCTTGTGCATCTCTTCAAGGTGTGCATATTAATGATGAAAATACAACTTGCAAATAGCACTAAGTAGGAAAGAGGAAAAATGACACTTCAGTCTAAGAGCTCCCACCTCAACATCTCCAGGGAAAATGGGCCTTTGCCAGTTTAGGAATCTCTTCAAGGTGGTAATCAACAACAGGAAGCATGACTTTGTCAAAAGCACTTATTACGGTGCTACAAACAGAAGTTCCCAATCTCCTTGCACAAATTGAAAATAATACCATTTGCCAAGAGGTGAAGGAGTAGTTTCAATGCTTCCTAACAGAGCAAGACAATCCCAAAGGTTTCCACCACAAACCAATGAGCTCAGTGACAACGCTATCCCCCCCCTCTTGCTATATATTCTTAAATTGCACAAAACAGGCAGACTGGTTGTACCTTTTAATAATGGTTTGAAACCCAATCATGCCTAACTGAAAACCCAAGTCACAGCTGCTGGAAAAAAACACACAAGTTTCAAGGGCATGAAAAAATTGCTTCAAATCCCAATTCATTGTCAGTGATTTATTTCATGAATGAAAATCTCTAATGTAAACTACACCAAGCAACCAAAGGAAGCCAACAAAGCTTTGTCATTGAGTGGAAATCTTATCTGTTGATCATAGATTTTGATCAATTTTCACAATAGTCTTTCAGTAATTCACTGACAAGGGCATAGATAGCCTTTAAAGGAGGAGGAGTGACTAGAAAACTGAGCTGTTGATGAACTTGAAACATGCTGCATAGCACACAAATAGGGCTTCGTTGACATAGAAATGCATTACATACTGCAATTGATGACAGATTTTAGTAAGCCTAATCTTCTTCAGCAACCTTTTTCCCCAAGCTTGGAATGTCTTCAAACCTCTTCTGCACAGCACCAAATACACATCCTCAGATAATTACCTCAGCATGGCGTCTGTAGCATATTCAACATGATATCCCAATTCACAATGCAATAGGTTCTTCCACTGCTCCAAAACCACCTTATTGAAGAGCTTATAGAAGCATCATGGTGATAGATAGATAGATGCAGTTCAATACAAGCAACTCTTCTAACACACTTGTTTCATGCATCTGAGGCTGAAAAGGTGACTGCTTAGTGTCCCAGAATGAAACATAACCAATTTGTCTGACATGAAAGTAAACAGTGCTGTCTCCAGTCATGGACACTTCAAGAATGCAACTCTACTCAGCGTTACTCAGGTTCACACTGGGGCACAGCCCAACAAGCTCAAACTCTTGAAACCCTATAAGTAGCTGACAAAAAAGGACAGATAAATAAGGGAACACCTACCCCAACATTATTTGACTCCCAAAGCTTGTTGATGCCATAGTCAACAACCTGCATTCACCACCCAGCAACCCCTTGCAACTGTTAGGCCCCCTTAACTGTGTGTGCGCCACTTTCTGAAATTCATTTCTTCTGCAATGATTTTCTATCTTACTGTTGGAGACCCATGACCTACAACCCCACGTGGATCATCTCAGCCCAGGCATTGTTCTCAGTGCAAGTAAGTGGCCCAAAATCCAGCAGATCTGCGGCATATATACCCAACTTGAGCCTGCTACTTAGTTGTCTCCAGTCCTAATGACCTAATCCACTACCAAAGATTGGCATTATCGACACCAGACTTTGCAATGGTTCATTCTTCCATCTGCAACCTCAGATTAGGGTTTCCTTTGTTCAGCGTCCTGCCAGGAGGGAGAGAAGTCAAAAGGAGAGGTTCTTCAGTCCTGTGGAAAATAGGGCGGGATGTGCGTGCAACGGTCTTACTCCCTCAAATGCGGCATGCATCTGTTCTTGCACTGGAAGCCCTAAAACACTCGCTAAGAGTGGGGTTGATGGCCACAATTACAACACTCTTGTGGTCGGGGGCCTGGAAAACCGATTCTTTGCTGCCTAAAACCTAAAGATCGCTCTCATTCGAATACGAGGAAAAAAAAGGATTACCGAGAGAGCGGGAGAGAGAGAGAGAACATACCCGTTCACCAACAAGGGCGCCGGTGAGAATGAAGGCGACATACACAGAGTTTCTGCGCGTTAGCAGCCGGACAGTGGTGTCCAACAATCCGCCGCGTGCTCGATCCATGACGGATTCACCCAGCGACCTCACAGCTGACCAAAGCACCACTAGGAGCGAGCAAGCAAGCAAGAAATGCACCGTGCACCGCACGGGGAAACCGGGGGAGGGCAAAAGAGGAGCAAGTGCAAAACAACACGCAACGAGGACTGCACACACACTCTCCAAGACTACCGAGCGTGCGTGCACCAAACCCTAACCATGGATGGATGAGGACCGTAATGCATCCAAAAACACTTGCGTCGTCCAAGCAGTAACTTAGTGGCTTCATCGATGAAAACTAGTTCTTCAGAATGTCCATGGAATCTGATAATTAAATTTATTTTAAAATTTAAAATTTATGATCATTTGGTTTTATTTGTATTGAGAAAGAGGTAAGAATAATGATAAAAAAAGAGGGAGGACGTTCATAATACTTTTCATAAATATTAATTTCATAATCATTTATAAAAATTATGGAATGTACTTTAATAGTTAAATAAATTTTCAAATTAAAAATTTAAGCTTCACTTTGAAAGGAAATCTTTCAATGGAGATTTGGAAGGGGCATTTGAAAGAAATAGTTGTAAATCAAGGTTTTGCCTTGACATGTAGGTGGTAAGGGACATGAGTGATGTAGTTAGGCTTGGAAAAGATAGTTATGTTAACATAAGCATACATACATGATGATAAGAGTTATGGTATGTTGTGAATGGCTTGAAATCATGGACTTTAGATAAATCAAGAAAATTGTCACAATGTACACTTGGGTTTTACATCATTGCACACTATCAAGGATGATCAACTATTTTTTTCTTTTTCTTATATTTTGATTTGGTTTCCAATAGCTTGTTACTTATGTCAATGTTAAATTTAATTTGAATTAATATAAGTATCATGGACATGAAAGGCACATGTTAATCTCTTTATTCATATTCATAATGATGGGTAGAGAAAAGGAGTGAGATAATTATTAAAAAAAAGTTGTGAGGAAAAGAGATAATTATTAGGAAAAAATTGAGATAATTAAACTTGGCAATGCGATAGTTGTGTTTCAAATTGTTTCTAGAATTATCTAGGGTTCACCATATGAAGCATTATGCAAAATCTCTCATATTGTTCCTTGGAATCTTTCATCCCTAGAATTATGGATAAGATTATTCGATTCAAGACTCACATGATAATTTTAAATATGAACATTTAAAAAAATGTTCAATATTCATTAATGAGCTTTATCTAAAACATATTTACAAATTATTGTGTGGTTTTGCACAGTGTGCAATTATTGTCTTTCGTCAAAAATACTTGTCCTACTTCAAAATTATTATTTTTGAATGTGATGATGTTTCCCATTAAGTTTAAACCCATGTTGCAAGAAAAATATGAAATAATACCTACCACTAACCTATTTCTTAATGTTTACAACATTAATATCTTTTATTGTATTTATTAAATTATTTGTAGAACATTAGTCAAATGTTTTGTAGAAATGCAAAGAACATTGTATGTATGTTTGAACATACGTTGCTAGGGAATATTTAATTTCTTTTAGACATCTGCACAATTAACAACAAAATAACACATACAAAGTGCTTTTGATGAAATGAGGTGAAACTAAATTTGGAATTGTAAAATACCATGCACAAGATACATATTGTACCCATGATTATCATAGTTTTTGGGCCAATTTGACAATAAATATATATTTTTTATTTTGTTGAAATTTTTGCAAAAGGGTACATAATTAGGTTGAAAGTTTTAAAAACTTTAGCCGCCATTTGTCGAACGTTGACAAAACTTGGCTTATTGGTAAGTTTTGAAAAAGCCGTTGTTTGAATGTTCAAAAAGCCTTTTTTTTTTTTGCACTAGTTCAAATATTTATTACATTGTTGCAGAGATTATTAGTCAAAATATCCAAAAATTATGACCTTTTTTTATCAAAAATTTAAAAAATTTAAAAAAGGTCTGAAATTGGATGTGTGAAAATTAATTAAATGTTCAACAAGAGCTTATCCAACAAGTTCAAGTATTACAATATGTTTGCCAAATAATAATTCTTTTGGAAAGAAAAAGGTCCCACAACCACTAGAAGAAAAACCCTAAACCCTTAGTAATGACAAACAAATAACAAAGGACAAATCATTTACACTAGAAGAAATTTGAAAACCAATGATTGAATTTGTGACTCATTTATAATTGTAATGGACACATGTGACTAAAAAATAGCCTAGTTGGTTTGGACAAATGCCACAATATAGTCAATTGCAAAAGACATGACGTGGCCATGAAATAGGCTAGCTAGCATAGGCTAAATAGGTAGGTAGGATCTTATTTATTTTGTTGGGGACAAGATTTTTGATTGGTTCATCCCAAATGGCACATGCATTATGTTTATAATGAATATAGTCCATTCTTGCATACAATGAATTTAGTCCATTCCTACATACAATGAATCTAGTCCACTCCTTCACCTACATATATAATTTATAAGTTTGAAGTTGTAGACAAAAGAAATTGGAAAATTCTAATGAAAGGGAAACACTGCAACACTATCACATCCTTTGTCCCATACAAAAACATTATCATATATCCACACAATAAAATATTCATTGTTTTCATTAATTATTTACTACATATCCTACTTATTACTTACTACCACAAATTAACCTACCATATTGACTTGGACTTTGTGTTGTTATGCACTACTAATGACAATGAAATGACAAAAAAAAGGGTTCACATTTGAAAACTTTGTTACTTTCAGATATATACATAGGATTCAAATTTTACAAAAGTTCACCCAATTATTATCGAAGGGGAGATTTAATCAACCACCCATATTTTAATTCATAAAATTTTTGGAAGCGATTAGGGTGGATAAACATTAAATTAGCTAAGCAAGTGAGGATTAAATTTTTGAATTAGATATTTAAGGGAAATTTTTAATTACAAAACTAGCTTAATCCCAAAAAAAATAAAATAAACGTTAATCTCTTGAAATAATCTCAATATATTCAAATGTAATAACACATATTTGCATTTGTATGAAATTACATGTAAACATGTGTATGAAATTGGAACGACACAAAAACTCAAATTTCTTTTTTGAAAGGACACAAAGATTCTAAAAGACATTGAAAAAAATACAAAGATTTTTTTTTCCCTGATACTTTAAGATCCATAAGAACATTCTGAAACTTTACATTTGTAAGATGTTTAGTTTTTAAAAATTCCAGTTTGGAATTGACCTCAAACAAATTTGTAGTTTGGAATTGTTTTTTTGTATGACCTACGATTACAACCCATCCCACTTAAACTAGCTTCAATGAAATCATGGTCGATGGAATTAATCAATTAATAATATTAAACCACTATGACATATCCACACAATAAAATACCTACTATTTAACTTAACTACTTACTACCTACTACCTATCCTACTTACTACATATTACCTTGGCTACATACCTACTATCTATTACCTAATCTCCCTAATATATTTATTATCAAAACATCATATATCCACATAATAAAATATTTACAATTTAACCTACCTACTACTTAGTCTACTTATCCTTATCACATATTAAAAGGTTCCATACTTATTATCTACTACCTGGCCTACTTAATGAATTAATATCCTAGCCTACATTTAACATAACTAATTAACTAATCAATTAATACAAAAAATTATGACATATCCACAAAGTAAAATACCTTTTGCTTAACTTACCTACCTACCTACTACCTATTAGTACCTATCTTATTTATTAAACACTACCTAGGTTACATACCTACTATTTATTGCCTAGCGTACTTAATAAATTAATTACCTACCCTACATTTAATAAATTAATTTTTTAACATAACTAATTATTTTATCAACTAATACAAAAACATTATGGCATATCCACAAAATAAAATACCTTTTGTTTAGCTTACTTATTTACCTACTACCTACTAGTACTTATCCTACTTATTAAATACTACCTAGCTTAACTAATTAATTAATTAAGTACCTAACCTAATTAATTAATGAATCACATCACAAATGTTTTTAGGCAAAATTTCAATATGATTATAAGGAATCATTATATTTATGTTATTTATTAAGTTTTTTCTCATATCATTGTTGTGCATTTTTCACTTTATTATTTTATTGTTGATAAAATGTTTGTTGAAAATATGTAAACATAATGAACAATGATTTTGACTTATTAATTTCATGATTATGATGATGAAAAGAATAATGGTTTGTCATTTTACAATAATTTTCATGACACAAATGTAAAACTCTACCATTCAAGGAGACTTAAAATTTATATCAAATTAAAAAAATAATTATGTTTATGTTGATACTATGATAATAAAATATAATTTTAACATTTGTTGAAATTACTAAAAAAATGACATTTGATTCAAATTACTTTATATATTAGTTCTCATTATTTTTACATAATTATTTTTCCCTTGGAAGTTTGTGACGTAATATGAAAAGATGATCACATGTTCACATAATAAATTAATCAACCTACCTACTATTTATATTCCTACTTACTGCATATTACCTAGTTTACTAATAAATTAATGACCTTGCCTACCAACTACCTACCTAGTTTACTTAACCTAATTAGGTCTAGCCTTCATAGCCTAGCATATTAACTACAACTAATAAACTAACCTATTGTTATCTATAGATAACATAGGCCAATTAATTAAGTATGCAAGCTAAGTTAGGTTACCAATGTATATAGGCCTACTTAGTTCAATGTAACCTATAAAACTTAGCTAGTTTAGTTTACCAACTAGGGTATAATAACCTTTTTTGGCAAACTATTAGCTATTAGATATTATATCATGGAAGACCCATGGATAATTGCAAATTCGACCCATGAATGGGTACATTGAAGGGATAATAGTCCAATTGAAATAACAAAGTTTGCCATATGTGGTCTATATTTATTTGTTCATGTGGTAGAATATATTATTGCAATTGAAAAACCTTTCATTTGTAGTTGTAAAAACAATTATGTTATCATCCATAAATGAATGCAATCAAAATTGGATGACATTGCTCATTTTTCATTTACATTTTCAATGAAAATCATATTAGTCATAAGTTATAATTGCATCTGCAACTAGAATTTGGTTCAACCCTTCTTGTGGTTGCATATGCAACTACAACAAGTTACAACTATCTAGACATGAAGGACTATGTAAAATTAGTTGGTTTGGATATTAGTCACACAATAGTTGCAAAAATATGGTCAGAATGAATGACATTTCTTCTAGTGTGAATCTTGACGTGCCACTTTTCATCCTATAGTCATTAAAGATAATTTATAGAAAAAAAAATGATATATAATGTTGAGGTGTCATATAATGAATGACTAGAATATGATTGGTAGATTGTGGACCATTTGATTACTCGAATTTGTACCTAGACTGAAATTTTTTTATAGATTATTTTTTTTTAAAAAGAAGTTAAATAGGAAATAGGTTTAGGTAGGTTGAAAAAAACAAGTATGTAGGTAGTAGCTTAGCCTACCTAACTTAACCTACATAACCCATGTACTTTACCTACATGCTTAACTACTTAAGTTTAACCTATTTACCCTAACTTTTTACGAATGCACATAGGTTGTAAATATTAGAAATTGAACCCCTCACTTTCACAATGATAAGCCAAATCCTTATCAATGAACTACAACATCAAAAGGTGTCCAATTTTCGTGAAGTTTTTTATTTCACATGTTTATTTGATATTACTACAAGAAATTTATGAGATATGTAATAGGCAAGTTGTAGAATCATAAGTAAAAAGTTGGTAGCCTTTGTAGGAGATATGAAATAAAAAGTAGGTAAGTAAGTAGGCATGTTGAGGAGGTAGATAAATGGGCAAGTGGGTAGGCAAATAAGTCGATGTGTGCCTTGCTAGGTAGGTCAATTGGTAAGTGAGTCATGTGTGGGTGGGTAAATAAGTAAATAAGTAAGTAAATAGGTTGATAGATGGGTGGGTGGGTAGGTAAATAGGTAGGTATGTAGGTAGGTGCGGGGTAGGGTTATCTATGGTCATATCAAATGACTTGTAGTCATTTTTTAATCATTGCAATGACAATGGGCCATCCACATCTCTTTGTCATCATTCATGGATAATAGATGAAATAAAAATGATGAAAATTTACACCCTCCATCTTGTTACACCTCATCATCTACTAATCACATGCCACACCACCATATGATTATGATTTTTCCACATTGAATTCAAAGTATAGTTTATGACTAGAGTCATATATAGTCATTTAAGACTTGTAGTCATATTAGATTTTTTGGTTGTAAACGACAAAATTCCTTCTAATGATTTAGCTTCTTGTAAGTAAGAAGCTAAAGACTTGCAACAAATTTTGTTTTACATGCTAAATGAATGATAGTGGGACATTTGCACAATTATGTGTAAATGTTGATTGTTGTTCTACGAAAAATAAACAAATAGAAAAGAAAACACTATTATACTAAGAATTGGAAAGTAGATTAGTGGTGGGTATTTATAGTGATCTCCTTAGAGTCCTTGGTTTGGATCTTGATTTGAGTGGAAGTATAAAACAAATAATAATTAAATGTTTTGTTAGACAAGTTATAAATTTTGAGGGAGGGGGGGTTGCACATAACAATGTGAAATCATGTTGTTGCAAAAATAGGCCTAATTCATGTGCCAAACATAATTTAATGAAGGGAAGGGGGTGTTTAATGTCTCCCCTCTTACAACTTGCTTTTCATGTTTTGTGATATATGTTTTGGCTTATAAAAATGTTTATTTCTCATTTTAATGGGCAAGGTTGTATATATGTGGTCTTGAAAGTTCTAAATATACATTAGGTGAAGGTTGACATCAAGTATAAAAACACACAAAACACAAATAAACATGTGTGGTGGAGTTTGCCTATTATTAAATAGAAATACCATCTAGGGAATATCTTGAACACAACGAATACAAGAAAAAAAACACCATTGTGGTAGGGAGCTAACCATTATCTTGCCATTTTTCTTTATTTTGTTGCAAATTTGTTCCATTGAAAACTTAGTACCTTCACCATTTTGAGTGGTTTTCCACCATTGTTTTTGCCTTCTTTGGCTGCAATTATCATCTAGCGACCCCAAAATTAAAAAAGGGAAAACCAAAAAATTAATCTCTTACATTCCAAAAAATTTAGTAGATATATTTGAAAAGAGAAACCAACACAAACAAACAAAATACACAAAATGTTCACCTTTCAAAAAAAAATAGTCATCTTGCATTTCACCAACAACAATGTCCAAGTACATTTCCTTTTCTTTCTTCATCTCGTGAGCTTCAAGAAACAAACCATCTAACAAATGAACATTCATTAAACAAATAAACAAAATGGGCCATCCAAGCTTTTTGTTCAACAAATAATGAGCATAAGTCAACCCCAACTAAGAGATTCCCCATCACATACGGTCCACTTCATCCACTTCATCCTCTTTTAGATTTTTTCACCATATCCTTCAAAGTCAAGTTATCAAGTTACTTTCTAAAACAATTTTTAAATCATTTCTTAAATCAATGGGAGTACTTTTCAAACATTTTTCTAGAAGAATCACTCAAAATTATCTTTTAAAATAATGAAAGTAATTTTCAAACACTCTTACTTAAATTGATTTATTATAATAATTTAATGTATAATTATTCTATCCTTGAAAGCAATTCTATGATAATAATTATTATCATTCAACAAATACCCATAAAAACCCATGGGTGGAGGACATTACCAAAATGTGGGGACAAATGCTACCACCATATCATAGACCCCTATTTTGGGAATTGACCCACCCTAGGGCCTTATTGTACAAGAAAAATATTCTACTTTCTTGGCATGGGCTGCTTCCGTACTCGGAATGGCGAATCTTCATTTGGAAAGTGCAACTAAACTCATTAATTGCAAGAAAGGATCATTAGGACACATTTTGTCATCTAGTTAGTTCCTAGAGCCTAGCTTACCCTATTAACTCAATAGGAGGCAAAATGCATCCCCCAGTACACCTAGTATGCAATAGGTAAAGACTCAAAAGAAATGTTCTTTTTTCAATATTTTGATTTTGCAAAAGTGGCAATTTTTTTTGTGGGGGGCTAAAAACCACATTTACACCAAAAAAAACTTTATTTTTCCCCTAGTAAAATAATTTTTAATATGAAAAAATTGAAAACGAAAAAAACACACACACCCACACATTTTTGTCACCCATTTTATTTCTTTTTTGACCAAAACGTTGAGAGTAAATTAAACTACTTTTGATATTTTTCGGAAAAAAGGTGAAAATTTTAATATCAAAAAAAAAAAAAAAAAAAAAAAAAAAACACACACACAAACTTACTTTTGTCACCTTTTTTTTTTTTTTTTGAAAAAAAAATAAAAAAAAAAAAAAAACACACCCCCCCGTATGGGATTTGTGTTAATGAATATAAAAAAAAAAAT
>Ga0116231_10001502_pt1 | contig 47692 bp, 57 predicted proteins | sample S1TSphgellanicum_2_FD_89695 | JGI IMG/M metagenome (GOLD analysis project Ga0116231, IMG submission 89695) | Host-associated microbial communities from peat moss isolated from Minnesota, USA - S1T2_Fd - Sphagnum magellanicum MG | ecosystem: Host-associated > Plants > Peat moss > Unclassified...
CGCCCCCCCCCCCCCCCCCCCCCCCCCCCCCCCCTCCCCCCCCTTTTTTTTTTCCCCCTCCTCCCCCCGGGGGGGGTTTTTTTGGAAAAAAAAAAAAAAAAAAAAAATTTTTTTTTTTTTGTTTTTTTTTTTTTTCCCCCCTAAACACGCCCCCGCGGGGGGGTGGGGGGAAAAAAAAAAGGGGGGAGGGGGGGGGGGGGGGGGGGGGGGGGGGGGGGGCGCTATTATTTTGTCTTTCAAAATGCCTCACCCTTTGTGGAGGACAGATTCTGCTTGATAAAAAAATTCTGCTGGTGCTTTAGGGTTTGGCAAAAGGGGTTTTATCATAGAATACCCAATGCCCATCTAGGCCTTGTGGAATTGGCTAGGGCCAACCGATTCCACAATTTAATTCGCTGGTCACGTAACTCAATTGCCGAGCCTAATCCCAAAGCTTAAAGGGTGAAAACTGGTGAATCCCAAGGGTAAAAAAACGAGGTTAGTCCGGAGTGTAAAAAATAAGGTGTCGCGTAATTAGGGTTTTGAATGAATTAGGGTTTTTTAGGGTTCGAAGCTTTCGCTCGGGAAGCAAGCTCTCGCTTGGTCGCTCGCTCGGGGTGATCAGCAAGCTCGTGAATCTGCGCAATTGAGAGCGAGAATTCGGCGCAATTGCAGCACACAACGAAGAATAAGGATGCGACATTAGTTGCAGAAGCTCTCTGCAGAATCTGAAGCTGCGGTTAGTAGCATGCGATCTGGTCCAACAAACTCAGTAGCCTTACCGGAAGATATGAAGCTGGAGGAGACAGTGGTGGTTTCGGCACAAGAGGAGGAGGAGGAGGAGGAGGAGAAGAAGAAGAAGAATGTGCTTGTTGCATCGAGCTTGCAGTCGGAGAATGGGAACAATGTGGTAGCAGTAATAAATCCTAAACCTGCGGCTTATAACCTAGACGAGATAGCCTCAAATCTTCACGAGACGGCTACGAAAGCTTTGGAACAGACAGAAACAGTGAGGAATGGTGCTACTGCTCAAACTTTAATCGTCGAGGATGTGGCTCATATTGTGCTTGACCAGAACAACAACAACAAGAACGATGATGCCTCAAGTTCATCCAGGGATTATCTTGTAGGAGTTATTCAAAAAGTTGCTGATTACGCAGAGCAAGCCGGCCAGTCGAAAGCAGCAGCTCTGACTGAAGGTGATGATATCGTCGTCACCAGTACTTCTCCGAATCATGTCGATCAGTCGTCAACTGTTAGTTCCATATCCATTTCCAAGTTCTTTTGCTCTCGTTGAGGATCTCAGTTTTGCTTCTCTCGTATTCCTTTTGCAAAATTCTTTTGTTCTCAAGATCTGTTGCTAGAATTTCCATGGCTCTCTCTTCCCCCATCTCTTGTCCCAGACGTGAGGTATTTACACTACACTTACACTGAAGGAACAACGATTAGGGTTTGGAATTGTGAATGACATCGTGCAGTTGGTGAAGGTCACGACGTCTGGAATGCACTGCGTGTAAACTGAAGGAACCATTGGGGTTTGGAATTGTGAATGAGATCACTCGGTTGGTGAAGGTCATGACATCTGGAATACGCCACACTTCCAACAACCATTAGGGTTTGGAATTGTGAGTGAGAGTGCTTGGTGGTGAAGGACCTTGATGTCTGCTTCACAGACATCTCATGATTACAATTGTGGAGCTTTTCAAAGTTCTTCATGCTAATGACTTATGTATTTTTTGTGTGCCAGGGTTCTGTGGGCTTGAGCACCTACTTGTCTCTTTTTGTTGTCTGGTGTATATCACTGTGCAGCTCAGCTGTTGGAAGCAAGGATCTCCCCCCTCCAACCCTAAAGCTTGCTGCAGAGGAAGTGTCTGCAGTGCTCCACTCTGCTGAACCATCCAAGTCCTAAAATGGGAGAATGAAAAGGAGGAGGATGACGACTATAGAGTCATGAAAGGTATGGATGGCAATCTTTAGGATTCCTCTCAATGGCAAAGAGAGAAGTCAGGAGGAGGTATGCTTCAGCTTTGTTGAATGTAACATATGATAGTTCTGTCCAACATGCATATATATTGTTGTTGCTGCTGCTGATGGTGACAAGCATCAAGCCAATAGCCCCAAGTTGTGGGGACTCACAGCCAAGCATGTTGCAAGTGGTTGTGGGATCAATTCACATCTGGAAGGAGGCTCTGGCCGCCCTAAGGGTAGAGAGACACTGGCACACTCAGTTGGCAAAATCTGCATCATTGTTTTTCCTATGATGGTGTCTATTAGCATACCAGGCTATTAGTTCACTCTATATTTTCATGTTTCTCTTTATGGTAGATTAGGAGATATATTGGTTGTTTTAGTGTGTTCTGGCTCATTTATAGACAATTACTCTAGCAAATCTTGTAAATCTGTGAGAATGAGTAAACTGTGCGTAGTTCACTTTATACTTAGGTACTAGATTTTCTCTTTGGGATAGGTTAGGAGCCATTGATTATTTTAGTGCCCTTTTGGCTCACTACAGAGAATTACTGTAATGAAACTACTAAATGTCTGAGAATGATAGAATTGTGTTTAGATTGCCTGTTTTGTGTGGGTCTTGTGCAATTACAGTCACAATTCTTCCCAGTTTGTGGGGTTTACTTTCTGTAATTCCCTTCATCTGAAAACAGTGTGTTTGTTTGAACCATCATTCATGAATTAGTAGTAGATGTCCTTGTCATTTTCTCAAGGATGTAAATCTGATCATTGTTGAACAGAGATTGAGACTTTTGAATAGCTCTTTGCAAGAATGTGCAGACACAAAAGCTACTTACCAACCCTAAGAAAAATGTAAAATTTTGGATTTTCCTTCTGGTTGGAGGTGGTATAATTGGGAGCTTCTTCTGAATGCCATAGTTTTTTTTTTGGGTCTGAATTTGAAGTGGGCTTTTGCTGATTGTGGCAGAAGGTCTCTTTGTTAGTCAGCTATCTGCATTACCCTTTGTGACATGAAGTGCTTAGCTCAGAGGTCACAAAAAAGATTTTGTTACAGCTTTGCTTCCGTGAACTTCATTGTTGCACAATTCTTCACACTTGCTTTTGTTGTGATTAGTTTAGGGCATCAAAATTGTTAATGATACTTGTTTGTCTTTCTTCCTGCTAAAATTATGTTCCACTTGTAAAAATGCATTGGATTTGGGGTTAAAGTTGTTGGGACTTCACATGTCAAGCTGTAGGACAAATTGGGTCTTCTAAGTTGTCGATTTTGTTTAGGAGTTATGAAATTCACATTATGAAGTTTGGAGTTTGTGAATCCACAGCTGTCTTCCACTCTGTCCTGTTTTGTTTGTTCCTTCGTTCCAATCTACTACATGTTAAAGTCCCCAATATTGATTTCTTTTTTTTTCCCCTTATTTTTGGTGTTTTTTTGCTTTTTTTGGAAGCAAACAACTTGATCCTTTTGCAAGTTGGAATTGAAAATTGGATGGGAGCAGATCTGGTATGGGCATGAATGTGGTGATCAATGGATGGATAGTCCAATGGCCCATTTTGTGTATCATAAAAATAGGTGGACTTCTATAGTACCCAAAGTACCTTTGCAACTTCAACGTATGCCAGTCTAATAACTAATTGATTTTCTAATTTACATTTCAACAAATAGAATACTCCTGAAGGTTCAATATTTTTGTTGACCCAAAATTGTTTCTTGAAAAAAAATTTGTGAAAATTTCAACATTTCAGAAAATAATATAATTAGTGTAAAAAAGCTGACAAGATACAAGTTACTATGGTAGTGGTTTTTGGGAAGGTATTCACAAAAGCTATAACTCAGTTTAAATGCAATGCTTTTCAATGAATAATCCACTTCATTAAGAAAGTTTGCAACCAATTGTTTTCAGATGCAACTTCATCAAAATGAAATCAGTGCATTTGCATGCAGGTGTCACCATTCTTTTTTGGTTTTTTTTGTTTTCCTGGTTCAATCTTTGAGCATCAGTAGTAATCATCCCAGAAAATATTTAGCAATAATTGGTGACAAGTTTTAAGAAAACTTGTCAAAACTGTTTTAAAACTGGCAAAAGAACTACCCAAAAACTAATAACTACGTGGTGAAATGTGGTGAAATTTCTCCCCAAAAACATTTTCTCCAAAATCAGAGGCAAATTGAAGCTCAAGTTTTGCTATGCAAATATTATTCAGTGCAAAAACTTGTCACATAACCACATTCAAGTTGAAGCTGAAGTGTGCTACACATTCAATGCAAAAAGCCATCAAATATGTGTTTTCTTCTGTCTGTCTAGATGTTCGTTGTGTGTACAAATGTGAAGTGCTGTATGACAAGTCAAGTCCTCAGGTTTGCATACTCTTTCACCACTTGAAATTATGGTGTTTCCAATGTGTTTTCCTCACTCCATCTAAAAGGCCATAATTTCAGCATTATTATACTCTTACACCAGAAAGCTCTGTGATTGTGCAAACCTCAAATTTTCTTTCAAGTTGGATCATGTCTTGTTCTCCTTCACTTCTCATTCACTTGCCTCATGAATCATATTCTTTGCAAGTAAGAAGATTTCTCATCCACTTGCCTCATGAATCATATCCTTCCTGCCCAAGAAAGAAGATTTTCATGATTCTTTGGAGCAAGGTGGTGTTCAATGGTTGAAGGCATCCAGTTCAAGTGATTTGCATATAAACACAAGTCACACATCAAATTTTGCAGGCAAAAACATCTTCTTTTGTCAACTGGCCACTGAAATGCAAGGAGCAAGGGAAACAGACACTACAAGAGACCAATGTTTTCAATTCTTTTTTTGTCAAAGTTACAAAACTTGGTAAAAGTTTCTTTCAAGAGAGTGAAGTAAATGTACAAGCATTTTTGGCAGGGGAATTTTTCTCAAAGTCTGGTTCTCTTCAAGAGAACACATCCTCCCTGTCACCCTCAGTGGTCTCATTCTCCTCCATATTACTGAACTCCAAGAAATGAGTTGGTCTATGATCTTCATGATAAAACTCCCGGGGAGTGGCAAGCTTGATTCCATACTTCATGCCGACAGAATGCTTGACACCCATAAAATTGTAATTCCATGGACCATTATCTGGAACCTGTAAGAGCACATCCATAGAAGAGATTATAACCAAGTAGTTTGCAGCGAAAGCATGAAGCTACCACATCATGAGAACAACTAAAATAGGCTCATACATGTACAAGAAGATAGTAAAGATGCAAATTCTTCAAGAACACAGTTCACAAATCTTAGGGATAGTAAACTGGCAAGTGCTATATGCCAAAAGAGGAATCAAGCATTTGGCTTACCATGTAGAAACCAAGGAAACGATCACTTAGAAGCATCTGGACTTTTTCATAGTGAGTTGGCAGATAGCCATGAGGGTTGCTCCCACTGTCCTTGTTGAGACGACCCCACTCATACCCACTAGGTGTCAGCTTGTAAGCTGTTAAAGAACAAGAGCCAGGTGTAAAGCTGCAGGTCAAGATGATACATTTCTCGCCATCCCACTGCTTGTTGTTCTCCAAGATCCTTGCATGGCTTGTCAGATCCTGAATTCCACAAACACCATGCATGCCACACATTAACCACAACTTCCTTATTTCAAACCAACTGGAAACAATCACAGGAATGTTGACAAGTGCACTCAGCCTAAACTAGGTTAGAATGCAAGTTAGAATGCAAGTTTGAAGGACCCACATATAGATCACCATCCTTTGCATATTCGAAAGTTCAAAGTGGTGCATACCTGTGGCGATAGCTGTGGGAGCTCATTAGGTTGTGTGTGCAGCCAACCCAAAGGCTCCAGATCATTCAGAAATTCATGTTCAGGAAGAGCAGATGGCAGATGAACCAGCTGGTGTGTGCCCAACTGGGGTGGCATCACAATGCACCGGATTTCCTTCACCTGAGGATTATCTGGAGGACTCACTCCATAGATGTACCCTGCAATTTGTGACCTCAAGTCGGCAATGCAGATGAACTTCTTCAGGATGTTTTTGGGCATGATGTATGTATATCCAGCTTCCTGCAAACCAAGAGCAAATGTTTCCAGCAATTCATTATACCATGGAAAGGTGAATGGAAATAAAGGGTGAACAAAGTACAAATTACAAGGGACAGACAACACTCAATACATACCTTGATGTCATCTGAATTTACATAGATATGGTTGACACGCAAGTAGAGATTGGTTGCAGAAATGGCTCGCACACGCCAATCTGTTTTGGAGCCAAATGCAGCTTGCTCGTATGGGCTGGTTGTTGTGACTATCAACTCATCCCCATGCACATTTGTTGTCTTAGTAGTGACTGCAGTCAACTGGCTAGCCTCTTTAGCCTGCATTGAACCAAATTTCAAGTCAGATATCCTGCAACATCTGAAAGCAGTTGAAAGTGCAAATCACACATTGTCCAAAATGCATACAGGAAAAAAATAGGCAGGGTTCTTACTTGCAGCAGGGAAAAGAGAACTGACCTGCTTCTCAATTTCCGCAATCTGCTGACGCTGCTGTGATGGAGGAGTAATCTCAGCCCCTAGAATGATGTCTCGGATTTCTGACTGTGTCAATGCTGATGTATTGACATTGTTCTTCTTGGCATAGTCTGATAATATCAGATCCCTCAATGCAACTTCCACCTTCATCCATTGGTCATCACTGAGGTTTGGCCATATGTGGTGAGACTCTGTAATAACAGTCTTATCAGGCTTCAACAGCATCTTGGCTTTCTCATTGTTGACATGGAGGGCCCGGAGGATGAGAATCAGCCGGGAGAATGCAGTGTATGATGAGATGGTCTTCAACCAATCATCATAGATGTTGAATAGGACCATCTGTGGCTCTGTTGCCTTCAGGATCAAGTCTCCAAACTTCTCAATCTTTAGGCAAGCTTGGAAAGGCAGCTGCAGCTCACTGCCCTTGATAACAATATTGGGGAAATCCAGCAAGTGAACTTCCAGTGGGTCAAGCATACCCTTCCTTGTCACAATAATTTGCTTTGGCTGCTCTTCAACTGGAAGTGACCTCACAAGCGCTGCTACCTCCTCAGCAGTTTTCCACTTTGCCAACTGACCCAACCGCTTTTGTCCCGCCCACACACTTGTGTGGATGACCTGCACACATGGCCATCACCACATTTACCAATTACCATAATCTCCACACAGATTCAAAAAGTTTAAAAAAATATAAACCGCACAGATTGATAACATGACAACACTATCTCAGTTTTCAGAACCATGAATACTTCATACATCCATTCAACAAAGTTCAAGATCTGTGCAGTAAACACATTGGCCAGAGTGTACCTTCAGAAAGAGTTGACCAGTACGGGGATTGAAAATGAAAATGGCCCCATTGATTGGCTTGGTAGTAAGATTTCCCTCAAATGTCTTATGGATTGTCACACGATACACATTGGTGTCATCAACAAACCAAATGATTTGATTGCTAAAAAGCTCTCCATAGTTTTGCGATGATAGGTAGGGTTCAGTTGGCTCAGAAGAATAGAGCTGCAGCCCTTTCCGTACACGCTCCCTCAACACATAAAGAGCTGGGTTGGCCTGACCATATGGACAAAATATATAGATCAACAAACCTTGCAGCACAAACTGGTGCAGCCAATCCACAAATGCAGGACTCCTAGCAATAACAAATCAGCAACTTCCATGACAGAAGCAGTACCTTCATGATCTTGTTGATTGCCTGAGCAAACAGGGGCTTAGACCCTGGGAACCAATTTCCAAAAGCCGCATGCAAGTTGTACGCCAAATCCAGTCCAATCATTACCCCTGTATTCCAACCCAAAGATGTTAGAATCCTGTCCAGGCAATGCTTCCAATGCACAATCCATCTGATGTTAGGACTCAAAACACATCAACAAGTAGCCAACTATTAGAACATGCACCAGATCAACAAAACAGGTGCACCACAGCATCCAAATCCTGTTTGACAACTGCATCCTTTCCTTGGAGAGTGCTCAAACTGTTGATTGCAAAAGTTGTCTCAAGGTCCTTACAGATAACAAAAAGGTCCAACCACTAATGCAACTTCACACCCAAAATGAAATTCTTAATCTACTTGTGTATCATAAATAGCAAAAAAGCACCAACCTGTTGGAGCTGGGTAGATGGACATGTTGTCAGTGGTGTAATCCAAGAACTTAGCACGAGTGTATCGCTCAATATCATGAGAATCGTAGTCTCCCCACCGTAACTGCACATCTATCCAATACTTGTTGCTAGCTTTCTGATCAAAAACATCCTTGGACTCTGCTACAAGGCTTGGCTTGCTCATCGGCCACTTGTATGCTGCAAAAAGAAGAATATCTGCACACGAGCTATTCATCTTGTAACTCTTACGAGGATGAATAGTTTCCTTTTGCACAGTTTCAATCTCAAGTGCATCAAGCTCCTGATCAAGAACCTGGCACAGATCCATCACCACACTCTCATGGACCTTCTGCCACAAGTGGGCTCGGAAAATCTGGATCAGAGAGATCTTCAGTGTGGGGATCTTTCCATGCATGAAGATTCCAGTGAGGTCAAGCTGCACTTGGAAACCAACATAAACATTCGCACGATTGATGGTAGGAGACCACCAGAGTGTGAATCGACGGTTTGGAATCTGATTCAAACCAGACCTTTGCGCATTGGTGAGCTTCTTGTATTTCATGGATTCCTCAAAACCAGAAGCTTTCTCCCAAAACAAACCCTCCCAAGTGGGGAAACTGTGACACAAAAGCAACAAAACCACCATATTAGAAAAAGTTACAGACTGCCTCTCTTTGAAGATAACATACAGTCATCTCTGCCTAAAAGTACAGAGACAATGACCTCTAATTGGAAGTACAGTAAATTCTCTGACTGAAAACACTCAGAATCAACAAAAGCAGCACTGATACTCTTTAGCTTCATATTTGTGCTGGGAAAAGTGAAGACACTCACTAGGTACCCTTGAAGAGGGTGTGCTCCAAAATGCCTTCCACACCTCCAAGTGCCTGAATAACATCAGTACGGTAGTTGTTCAAGTTCCACAGTTTTCCATCGTGGCGCTGGTGTGTCCACCAGAAAGGATTCTGCTTCAACACTTGGAATTGCTTGAAATCAGTGCGCACACGCCAGCCTTTGTCATAAGCCAGTGTGTGACGATCCTTCTGGAACAGTGTGTTGATTCGAGGGATACCCCTATCCCAGGAGTCCTACACAAGAAAAAGAAAGTCAATAGGATGCTTCATAACCTTTTAAAGCTACCCTTGGAAAAGAAACAGAGCACAGCAACAACCAGCCAAGTGACCAAATAGCTGAGGGAACAAAGGTTAACCATGATGATGACTAACAATAATTAGTACAAAAGCCTACACAAAATGTGAAGCAAACATTGACCCATGTGACAATAAATCTCCTCTTATTCTTAAAATCCAACTATACACATAGCATTTCACTTCACAAACTTCAAATGTTGTACCTCAAGATCCTCCAAGGTTAACCTCCTATTTTGGGCTTGTGCTTCCTGCCGCTTGAGAGCATATTCAGCCCACACACGCTGTGAGTCAATGAACTCACTTTCCCATGGCTGCCAATCAAACATCATCATACCTGGTGAGTACTAACAAAGTAGGGGAATAATGACTATTGATTTGAGCTACTGGTTGCTGGTAGAAAACTAGAAGATGTTTGCCAGGGGAATAACAGTGTTGTAATTTTATACTTAAAACCAAAGGCTTTCTACAGGTTTCAGGTAGCACTGCAACACTGCAATAGGGGACATCTGACATACCTGGATGTAACGGTACAAATTGGGGATGAGCTGCTCATCTTCATGACTCATACCACTACGGAAATGTGTGACTCCCACATCTGTCTGCTGACTGTACCTCAGATCACTCTGAGGAATCAGAATGTGACCCATCGACAGCATTCCCAATCCTCCAATCTCCTTTGGTGTATAAAATATGACTGGAGGAAACCTGCTGGGCATCTTTGAATTCAACCCAATCTTAATACGGGTCTGGATCTTGTTCTCACACTTCACCAAGAGGTCAAGCAGCTCTTGAGTGTGCACAGTTGCTTCTCTGAAATATGTCATCAACCCTGCAGAAGAAAAAGCAGGGTTAACAGTCTGGTAACTTTTCTGAAGGGACTAACAATGACAGGCCAGCTACAAGAACTTTTCTGGGGACATCCACACTATTAGATAGACTGGTCACTATACAAATGAGCATTTGAATCTCAAGAAGCCCAGACAAAGGTTAGGAATTCTGGCACACCAATGAGGGCAGTATTCCACTTGTTCACAATCTTCGTGAATGTGGTGGAGCCTGAAGACATGAGTATCTGACGAACACGATTCTCAAACACTTTCATGTGCTCATCATCAACTCTTAGGTAGGCCATTGCTGTGCGCTCCTTTGTCTGCTCATTCTGTAAGTTCCAAACCCCATCTTTGCTTCCAAAAGCTTCCTGGGACATCCGAATTTTGGGCAAGATTCGCACTTCATACCCACACCTGAACACAGAGTGAGGATATCAGAAGCCAGTACAATGAAATTTGTTCTACACCATCTACATAAAATACAGACCCACAGGATGAAATATACTTTTGCAAACTAGTCATCACAGAATTTGCCATGAAGTTATCAATCAACAGAGGGATGCTTAAGCTTACATGCTGAAGAGAAGATTGGGATTGTCTTTGCTGTAAACTGACACAAAGCTGTTCTCCCATTCCAAAGTTGTGATACTTCGTGGTAGGCGATTCTTTATGTCCCAGAAAACACTTCTCCCAAGATTCACTGGAAAAAAACAATTTGTCAATGTATATGAGTTCAATGTTAGAAGACCAAATGGCAACCAGCAACTAAACTCCTGAATTTGGCTGCATCCGAAATGTTGCTCTGAGTCACAGCACCAATACAAACACACATGTCTAGACTACCAGCTAAAAGAGCATGTACCTACACTATAGACTATACTTCTGAAGCGAACGTACTGATGCACTCACAACCACAAAAATCAATAGGCAAAGCACAAAACAGCTCATTACCATCATGCTTCATGAGTCTCATCCGTGCATCCCGAGGCCAGCATTTCTTGTTGTTGTACCCAACAATGTTCTCATTATTTGGGTCTGGATGCTCAGTCAAGTAACGCTGAATCAAGTCCCTTGCCTCCTCATGAGTAAACCGGAATAATATGTGCACCTTGTCAATGTATCGAGAATAAAGACGAATAGGGTGACGTGTCTCCACCTTCACATCCCAAAATGTAATGAACTCATTGGGCATCTGTGGAGGCCCAGCAATTTCACTAGCACGTGTGAGACCTAACACCAACAGGTCCAGAACCAGCCCATAATACTGTACAACAAATGAGGCAAACTGTAGCCCACGCAGCAGCCCATATGAGTTGGTATGACTCATATCCTTGTACGACAACACCACATTGTTCTTTGCAGTAACATAGTCAGCAATGTTGTGATCAAGGACCAGCCGGAGAAGCCTGTTTAAGCAACCAGGATACAATTAGTATTCAGACTTGTATGTATTTTGCAACAGGAACCAACATCCCAGAGGAGAAAGACAATATCATATACAAAATTTAGTCTTTAGTTTTCCATCTTAATCCACTTTAAAAACAAAATCACAAGGTGGTCCATACAACAACCACATTGCACTCAACAGTAGCTAGGTACCATTAAAATGAAAAACTGAAACTGAAATGTCCATACCTGTTCAGCATAGTCAGATCAAGCTTGTCAAAGAACTTCTCAAACTTTGTCTGTAGCATGACCACACACTGCCCCTCACTGGTATCCCAAATGTCCTGAAGATTGTTGATACCCTGGCACCACTTGTATACTAGCAATGGCGGAGGTTCTGAATCAGCAGGCTTGATCCAATTGGGGAATAAGTGCCGCTTGTCACCCTCATACCACAGATATTGGTCCAGATAAGCATCTGTGATCTTCTCTAAAGGCTCAATCTCATAGACAGGGATCAGATGGCTGTATAAGTCCATAAATTCAATGCCCACCTTTACACAAATGCAGACCAAACATTTTTTCGTCAGTAGTCATTGAAGATTGAACAAAACTGTCTCAAAAAAGTACTAGGCAAACAATGGCACAACTGAGTAGCTTTTAAACACAAAAGCTAAACAATGCCCCCTCTCTTATTCAGCAGTAGAAGGCTCCAAATGTTGTACCTCTTTGAAGGCTCTCTGAGTGAGTAGATGCCGCTTAATGCGAGACAATGCTTCATGAGGATTATCATAGGCCTGCCCCACCCACCCATAACACTCACAGTACTTCAATACCCAACTAGCTGACAAACAACACTTGCTCATTCTTTCACCAAACTCTATTTCCCCAGCATTGGCTTAATAGACTGTTGCCACATGCCCAGCTGAAAAAAATAGTAGCCTAACTCACCTGTTCAATCAGACCAAGCTCCTCCCTCTGCTGCTGATTCAGACGCACAGCCACACTGTATGACTCCTTAAGCCTTTCTAAGGCCAGGATCAGAAGTTTCGTGTCATGCTTGTATGAAAGTGGAGGGAAGGGAATGGGTGAAAACTTCCGAGACTCCAGCCAATGAACAGTGGTGGTATAGATAGCCACAGCCTCCTCAGGGGTGACATAAGGTCCATCTTTCAGATAGTTATGTTGCCGCTCCTGTTTGGTCCAAAGAAACAAAAGCATGGCTTTAAAACAGACTACATATCACAAACAAGCATTTGAAATTGACACTACAAGACAAGCCTGCCTCATCAGTTACATTTCTTAAAAGAGGCAACTCAGCAGTGAAAGCTGACAAGGGGATAATAGTCACACCTGTTCAGCTTTCAACCAGAGACGGGTGAGACGCCCAAGATTCTTGCGGCAGACTGTTTTGTCAACAGTGGCACCACGACGAATTCGCTCACGATTGTAGTGAGCGACGTTGGTCCACCAATCTGCCTTTGACTTGACATAACGCAGGATCATGTTCTCAATTGGGACTGGCAAACCTGGGACCTGCAAATCATTTGGTCCACAGTGAGATAAATCTAACACAGTAACATCACATGGTGCACTTCATTCAATATGAATGCATTTTGCATAGGTTGCTCAAGGTCCATCCAATGCTTGTTCAAGCTCTATGCATGATATGATCAAACACTACCTTGACAAAGCCCTGGGCTCACCTTCCAGGGAATGTTTGCTTTCCAACAACGCCATGCTTCACTCAAGTGTTGGAGAATGGTTCGAGCTTTGTTCTGCTTAATACCCTCTGTATCACATAAAGATCCCTAATCAGATATACTCACCTCAACTTCCATGGAATTAGAACAGCAAAGCAAAGTCTGTCTTAAAGAGCCAGGGTCCCATTTTTATCAAAAGCATGTGATCCTCAAATGGCAGCAAGAAGAATCCAGAAAATCTGCAGCAGTATAAAATGGGAAATCATTTCTCAATTTTAATTACTTGCCTGGCATTGCATCAAGTACATCATGCATAACAGCTGCCCTAAGCTCCAAGTCAAAATGACTCTCCACCCTCTGCTTTGTCACGGTCTTGGCAACCCCCTTTGAATGACGACCCTCAAATTGGCGAGCTAGCAAGTTGCCCAGCCACCTTTCCAACAAGGGAACAACCCCACGGAGGAAGAACAACCAGACCCGCCACATGGGAGCCCAAAATCCACAACCAGGCCCTTTTCCCACTGGTCCAGTGTTGAAGCGATAATAAATGAGATGCTTCAGATCTTTGCACATGCGAATCTGCCTCATGAGTCTGTACTTGTACCTGTACATTCCAGTGAGCTGACCAACATGCGAGAATGTGTACTGGAGGCCATCTGCAAGTTGATAAGCATCAACATTCCCAAGCCGAAACTGGATGTTGGCATCCACCACCAGCTTTGTCAAACGCAATATCTCACGGCACAAATGGAAGGCATTTCCAAAACGTGATTTCTTACGCTCCTTTGTGGTGAGTGTTTTCACTGGCTTCAGATTGAAGTTGTAATCCAAGTGCAGGTAGTTCAAATTCTTGCGATGAATCAAGAGATTCAACATGTTGTATCCCTGCTTGCACACTTGCAAGCCAGCCTCAGCCCAATCCAGCTCTGTGGTTTGGAAAAACTTAGTGGCTCGCAATGACCTGAACAAGTACTTCTTCTTCTGGCCCTTAGGAGGTCGATGATGAAGTTCATTCAGAACATAGCACTTCAACAGCTTCTGGTAGCTCACACGAACCTTCACTGGGTATGTTGGAGGACTGGTTCAACATGAATAGACAATGAATTAGCCAGCAAGTACTTCTGCAATATTAACAGAGATCAACATGGCACCCTCAAAAATTAAATTTAGCAAGACTTCCAAACACACACAGAAAAGATCTGAGAAAGGCATTCCCAACTTCTGCAAGATACCTTCACTTGCAAATATATAGAATGAAATGAAGATCATGTACAAGAACAGCATAAAAGCAACAACTTACCAGTGCTCCTTGTACCAATCAGAAACCAATGGAATGTCCTCTGCACGTCTCATTCGTCCAGATCGCATGTTGAAAGGTCGTGGAGCAAACAACAGAGCAATACCTGCAGCAGTTGTGTCCGTGTACTGGGGGGTACTCTGAAGCAAAGGCTCTACTCCCTCTGGCAATGCAAAATCATCCTCCTCTCCAACATCTTCTTCAAATGGCTTCCTCTCCCGCTTATCAGTCTTGTAGAAAGCAATTGGATGGATCAAGGGATCAAAATAGAAAGCAGGAAGGTCTGGATCTTCCGTCTTGATATACATGATCATGGGAGTGTGGTATATACTCAGCTTCACCTTGCGAGGACGATTGTTATAGAGATGAGGGAAGGCAATTCTGTACTCTGTTCGCAGAGGGGAGCGGATAATAAGCTTGTTGATATCATTGAATTCATTCCAGTCCTCATCTCCTTTCTCCATATCACGGTACAAAGGCTCAAACTTTGGACCTCCTGCACAGACAAAAGGACAACACAAGTAGAGTGACAGCCTACTTCTGTAAGAAAATAGTAAACCAAAAATAGAATGCTAATCAGCCAAAGAAAACTGTCCAAGACCAGTGAAGATGGCCTAAACAACTGGTAAAGCACACAGTACCTGGAATGCACATATTGAGTGCCTTGGCCGTAAAGAAGGACTCCATGTCAAAAAGATAGAAGTAGTTCCTGTCTGTCAAGTCACTAAGCAGTTGGCCTGCAAGGCGATGAAGAGCAGCCATGATTGGCAGGGACAGATGCCATCTCTTATAACTTGGCCCATTGATCAGCTTAGTCTTCACAAGAGGCTTGTGGTCATAGAACCAGACATACACAGCAGAGTCCTCTTCTTCATCTAGCTCTAGTTGTATGGGCTCCAGAGGATCCACATCAAGCAGGTTGTCCGCATAGTCCAGGGGAGGCTCCTCATCATCAAATGGAGGGAATCGCATCCGCTTGAAATGGCGTCGATCTCTCTTCTCACGCCTCATCATAATCCACATGGTGCCCCACTGCAACATCACAATATATATGGCAATTAAGGACCACCCACAACATTATTTTGTAGATGTGGTAGAGTCTCATTCCTACTGAATGCTAATGTCCAACTTTTGATGACACATGCGGTACACAAAACCAACTACTGAACTGAAGTTGCAGCCAACTAAACAAAGCTCAACCAAAACCTTGCACTATACAACCAAATCCAGAGCAGTGGATTGCATATATTACCTGTGCCAAAAAGATGGGCTCAACCACCCAAGGAATCTCATCCACAAATGTGATAGCCCCAGTGATATGATATAGGATCTTCACCTCACGCACCTGAAAAAAAGTATGAAAGAAAACATAAGTGATTAGTGCCAGATACACACTTGTTAGCAGCTGGAATCCAGGCTAAAGAACCACTATTTGAGAAATAGAGCAACAAGGAATGAAAGAAACAATAAGAGATTGGCACCAGCTACACAATCCGTAGGCCTCCAATCCAGGTTCAAAAAAACCAACTACTTGAGAAACTTGAGCCAGATGGTTTTGGTCTCAGAAACTTGATGCATACCTGTTCCCATGGCATTGGCATATTTTCCAGCAGCTTGTACACAGCATGAGGCACAAACTTCAAGGCTCCAAGATAAACCCGCTTGTCATGCCGGTACTTCTTTGATGACATGTCACCATGATCCCTGTTTCATTGAAACAACAATTTAGTAGTTCATCTGGCTCAGAAACTAGGGTCTAAGAACAAGGTGAACAAAACTGCAGGTTCCTATCCGCAATTAAATTTGTTTATGGATCAAACAATCCAATAAACCTCCTGAAAAGAATTAAGAACACGAGCAGAAGAGAATTCAAGCCTTAGCTAGCTCAAGGAAACTAAAACACAAAGGTCTTTGAGGACAAGAGCAGGATGTAAACTCCAGCCCAAGCTTACACATAATGCTTTGGCATGGTAACCGCGTTCAAAAACTGGGCCTCAGCCATACCTAACCCAAATATTCTACTACACGCCCATGTCATTCCATTTGCTGGACACACAAAAACTACAATGACAAAAAGCACCAACTTACCTGATGATCTTCCGAACGTGCTCAGGAGGCATATCCTCCTTCTGAGTCTCAACAAACCCGAACTTGCGCTTCTCGCCATATCTTTTACTGTTCAACTGCATCCACTTCCGTGCCTTCTCCTCCAGCCGCGCCTCAGCATCCGCCACTCCTCCCGGTCCTCCTGCTGCTCCTCCAGGAGATGATTCTGAAGCCGACGGCATCGGCAGAGGAGCAAGCGGCTGGGTTCCTGGAGGAGGCGGCGGCGGCAAAGGCATCTGCGGCAACGGCATCTGCGAGCCAGGAACCGGCGGGTTCCCCCTCATCATCATCTCAACTCGTGGTACCAAATCAAAGCCCGCAAAACTGCATACTCCCCTCCTCTCAAAGATCGCCTTGAGAGATCGTGTTTCTTTACCAAAATCCGCTGCTACTACACAAGCTCCGTTGCCGGAAAACTCAATCAAAAACCCCGCAAACAAACGAACAAAGCTGCAAAAGATTATTCCTCAAAACCCCTTCCGCAAAATCTTCCGAGAGCTTCAGGCGATCACTCGCTAGCTCTCGCTCGCGATGAAAAAGAAGCTTTCACAAAACCCTCTCCCCGCGCGAGCGCGCTGCTTTGCAAACCCTAAAAAGGATCAACCCCCCAAAAAGCAAAAACATACAGATTTTGTACAAGGTTCAGAATGGTCGGTTGTCGGTTTCCTACCCACAAATGAGCGACGTGGCGCGATCTTATTGGAGGAAAAACATAACTACCAATAGGAAGCGCCGAAACTCAACACAGTTTGGTAAGTTGCTCAAGGGTCGGATATCAGGTTTTGTCACAATTTTGACGACGTGGCGAAATTTTATTGAAGGAAAAAGATATCTACCAATAGGAAGAGCCCAAAATTTAAATACCCCGGTCCCCCACGTTCCCCTATATCCGCGCGTCGTCGTCGTCGTCGTCGTCTTCGTCTTCGTCTTCTTCCTCGCGCGTTTTGATTTGATGCAGCTTTTTTCTAGGGTTTGGCGCTTCGGGCTCTGTGCGTTAGGGTTTGCTTCCTCGATGCAATCGCTGGTTTCTTCGTTGCGATTGTACGCAAATCCTTTTTGTCAAAGAAGCTCTGCATTTCTGTTGTCGTCAATAGGGAGCAGAAGGAGACACACGTGGGGAGGTGCTTCTGGAGGTGAAACCAAACCCCCTGTGACACAGGGAGGTACTTCTATCTCCGGAGGTGAAACCCTCTGTGTCGAGTGACTAGCTCGATTGTGTGTGTGTGGGTGTGTTCTCGAGAGAGTTGTGGATTCTACGATGGCAGCGTTGCTGGAGCGAATGCCGGAGAGAAGCGGATAAGAGAAAGAAGATAGCGGAAGTATAGACAAATAGAGCGAGTGCGGTGTTTCTTTCTTTCTTTCTTTCATTCTTCTCTCCGGGGGGAAGGGTTTGTGTTTCGGAGCAAGAAAAGGCAATGGAGGTAGTAACAGGCGGTGTGGATTATGTGGTGGGATGTCGTCTGGCGATCAAGACGACGCTTGGGGAGGACATTGAAGGCACCGTGATAGCATACGACAATTCCAGCAAAATTGTGGTTATTCATATCCTCTTTTGCCCTTTCAAAGAATTTCACGGAATTGTTGGTTTCCGATTTACTTCCGTGTTGTTGTTGTGTTGAGATTTTCTTTGCCTGCAATCACGTCAAGTTGTTGCAGTCCAGGGTGTGGTTTCTGGAATGAAACTCTGCAATGCGATCATCTCTCTTCTTTCTTTGTTTACTTGCTGGTAGACCCAGAACCATTAATTTGGCAATCTGCGATATGCTTACCATGTGCGCCAATTTTACACCTGCCGGATTCTCGTTGCAGTTTTTATGGTACTAGAGGGACGGATCTCCTCCTCTTGCAGCAGAAAATGGATAATGCTTGTGTGGTACTGAAGAGAAGGATTTGTGCATCATTCATTCCATTGCCCCATTAAGCTTCCTGACTTTGAATTTGGGATCCTGGACACTGATACACCAACAATCCTTCTTGGAGTCTTATTTACTATGTGAGGTTGGAGTGCAGCAGCTAATTGATACCATAGCTATGTTGCTTGATTGTGAGCCAACATCCTGACTGTGTCTTCCAGTTGCTTCTGGAAATGCTACAGAAAACTCGGGATACAGATGTTTGTACAACAGTTTGCAGGCATTTTGGGGCAAAGTTGTTATACACTCATCTCCATGACTGTCAAAAGAGATGATGACGACAGTGGGAAGTCATGGCAGCAGCTCATCACTGCTATTCGTGATGAAGGTGGTGGTGGTGGTCTGATACTTTGTGAGCAATACTCATAAGGGTATGAATCCACTTGTTCTTTGTTGTTTTCAGTTTGTGTTGCTAGAACTGACAGAACACTTTACCTTTGAAGTGTTGTTCTGGGTTTTCTCTGCAATCTCTCATTGATCTGCAAATTCATTACTTGCTTCCTGGGCTGAATTGCCCTTGACTTCAATCCTTAAGGTTTGCCTCACCAAAGGACTGTGGTTTGATGTCTTATACAGAAAGAAGACCCGCTACTTTCTATCCTTTTAGCCAATCCTAGCAATAATGAGATCATTAGATGAGCTTGCTGCTGAAAGAGTGGGGCTTCCACCTCCTCAAGGGAAGAACAGGCAAGTGCATTGCTGCTAGTCGGTGGTTTGGAAGTGTCAACTGTGGAAGGTGGTCACAATGGCCCTAAGATTGTGTGTGCATAATTTGTCTATATCTGTCTTGGTATTCTTCTTCTATTTCTGCTTTTATCTTTGGAGAAACTTTGTCTTTTTGCCTCCTTGACCAAGAAGTAAACAGGAAGGCAGTTCAGGAGCCCGGCGGGACTTGCGCTTTCTGAAGGTCAACTATGTGAAAGATGTGACATTACTGGGGCAATCTGAGGATCTCTTTGAGTTGAAAAATCCCTACCTTGACATGGCTAGCCTACGCAACCGCGAAGAAGCTGCCATCAGGTATCTCTTCTCTTCTTCTCTCTATTCTTGAATCAAGTTTCTGCCAGGTTTTTTGGAGACATATTTTGGACTCAGTTCAGTCAGAAATGGATTGAGAAGCACATGAAGCATTCATGACTGCACCTCACCTCTATGTCCAACTTTATGGTTCACAAGACCATCTTGAAACAGGGCAGCAGGCATCCGATTCTGTTACAGTATTCATATACAGTATTGATTTCGAGGCAAACAGCATGCACCCCCTGACCATCATCAAAGAGTACTTGTGATGAGATCTTCAGAGTGAAAACCTTCATTCCATTTTAGAATTGAGATACAACACCGGGAATATGAGATACAGTCAAGAATACTTGCCATGCTGGCATGCTAAACATGTTTCTCTTCATTTTGCATTTGTGACAAAATTTCTTAGGGTTGTGCTGATAGGCTTGATTCAAAAGGCAAGCTTAATCTGGAAAACTCATGCAGAGACTAAAGTGAATAATGCAAGCTTGTAAGATAACATGGGTTGTGCTCATGAATTATTTCCTAGATAGTCAAGCAGAAAAAATGTCTGGTGGAAAGGATTTGAAGCATAATATTGGGCATATACACCCTCTTGAACACAGCATTGGATGGCTGAGGCCAGAGGGAAGTGTTCATGTGAGCTTTGCATTGGAGCCACAGGAATGAAAGCATTTCAGAGTTTTTATTCATGTTTGATGCCAGATGGCTTGTGTAGCACCTTATTTGTTCTAGTGGATGTGGGAATCCTTTGTCTTGCAGGCAAGCAGAGGCAGAGGCTGAGAGGATTGGAGTAGGAGTAACACAGGAAGCCCAAGACATTTTTGATGCCCTATCTAAAACGTAAGCTCCTCATTTCTCACATTCTCAGGTGCAAAGAAACTTATTATTGGCTGCCAAAAACATATAACCAGGAATCAGCCTGGTTTTGCAGGAGAGTGAAACAGTGAACCCTTGGCACTACTAAACAGTTGTTTTTTTGGGATTCTTGCTTGTGTGTAAATGTTTTGTTTTCTGTCAAAGTTTGGTCTTACAGCTTAGTCAAAGAGTACTAACAAGGCTCTGGTGGGGAACAGGCTCCCTGTTAGATGGGAGAAGACTGCAATACTGGTCATGAATGAAGTGCGTGTGAGTCACCCCTACCTTCCCGACAATGTTCTTGGTGGCCCACCTGCTGCCAATGAGCGAGTCCGAAAAGTGGTAAGATCTTGCTCTATGCCACAAGGCTGCATTCATTGGTCAACTTTGAGGGAGCTGGTGACTCAATTCCTGAACTAAGCCCCAAGTAGCACATAGCTGGAGTTTGTTCGAATTGTGTCTGTAAGCCATTCCTTATACTTTGTGCTCCTGTTGAACCAGCCCATTTGATGCATTTGTTTTCCAAGGACTGTCCAGATTCAAAAGCAAAATGTTTCTGAGAGTGATGATAGGGCTGACAAGGAGATGTAGATGTAGCTTTGTGAAACCCTGGTATGGTGAAGAAGAATATCTCCTTGTGGATGGACCATGCATCCACAAATCTTTTGCCTTGAGTTTCACACTTCACATTTGCTTGGAGTGTTCCTTGGTCTTTCATGACTTGGCCAAGGTCTGTTACTTTGCCTGAGTGATAGACACATCTGTTAGTTTCAAGGAAGGTATCCTTGTGTGGAATTTGATGTGGTGGTTGTAGTTCAAAGTGGTAGTAGGTCCTTGCTTGAAACATGTAGAAGAAGACTATTGACAAACATTGGCACTGAACTGTACTGTAATATGATCATTGCTGCTTTTAGCCACTTTCTGAGAAAGTTGAATGATTGTATTTTGCAGTTGGAGTTGGAGAGGAAGAGGTTACAGTCAAGAGTCAGTGGATAAAAGGTGCACTGTGGAAGAAACTCCTGGCAAGCCTCTCTTGTGCTGGTGGGCGGAGATGGTGGCCGTTTGTGAACTGTCACTTCTGCCAATCACTCCTCAGAGGCCACAAAGGTGGCCAGCTTTGCATCTGGGTTTTTTAGGGGTAGTTTTGGTCAGGGATGTATTGCCACGTGAGTCTCTCCACATGAGTTATTTGGGATACCCTTGGCCTGCACTGCTTGGCTCAGAATGTGTCACATTTGTGGCGCTTTCTTTCTTTCTGTTGTCTTCATATTGAGTTGCTGATTGGTGGGCATCTGGAGAGAGAATGGTTGTGGATTTGTTGTGACGCCACTGAAAAGTTCTCATGTGCCTTCATCTCCACAAATTGCATCACAGGGTTGATGTGATAATCCATGTTGGGTTCTCAACACCAAGAAAAGCTTTTCTGGGCTGTGGGTCCATGTGAAAAGCTTATGATGAATTCAGCCATTTGTGACCATACTTCACACATTATCTCTTGTTCACAAGGGGCATTCAGTTGATTAAGCCTGCTATGTGCAGATGGTACCTAGAATGTACAGAAGCAGGACAAAAGGAGCTTTTGTTGAGCTTCACTCCTGCTGTGATGAATAAAAAGTTCATATGGTCCCTCGGGCATGAACAGTGCATCAGTTTCTACAGTGTATCTATACATCATGCATCATGTTTTCCGTGTGTAACAAGACTTCTGTTTCTTTTACCCACTGTCTCAAACAGGCATTACCTCGGCTGAGAAGCCTGTAGACTCCCAAAAGCATGTTAGTTGGTTTGGTGTTTGGAGCACAACATGGTGGTGAGACATCATTTCCCCTTCTTTGAAATTTGCAGACTCTGAGCAAATGGGTAACTTTTGGCTGCTTCAACTTTTGGCTACAATGCTGTACAGCTAACAAAGCAAACCTTCAATGGATTTGCAGCCCATCTCCTCTACAGACAATGGACAATGGATTGTCTGCTCTATCTGGTAAATTTTCAGAAAGGACCTTTCTTCCATTACATTTTCCCCAATACTCATTCTGTGTTGGTTTGATCTGTGAATTCATCTCTTCACATTTATTGTGTTTTTCAGACAAAAATCCGCTCCATCTACTTGTTCACACTAGCCAACTTCCTCATTGTTCAATACTTGATGCCACATTTTAGTTTCATATTTCATTTAAAGAAGTGTTGGTTCTCTTTGTTTTCCCCCTTCCCTGATCATCATCTGAGGAAATTTTCGATTGTACTAACTTTGCTTCTGAACAAGATTGGGATTCATTCAGACACCAAATCTATTTCAAGATTGAAGAAACATTCTGAGGGAACATGCTTTGGTATTGTACCTATCTTGTTCAATATCATTCACTCAAGATCCAGAAGATGGCTGACTGAAGGTATGAGATTCATCATACAAGCAGTAGTCAGCTACTAGATACCATAGAAATTTCTTGGGTCTTGAAGGAATGCAGATTCTATCTGGGATGCATATGTGTGAGTTGTAATGTCTTCTTGGCATTCTTGAGTTACTAAGAGTGTAATGGGTTGTTCCTTGGGTGTCATCAAGGCAGTCTGCTTTGACAGAAACTGAGTGTAACTGCCATCTTCCAACTTCCTCTTCCTTCTCCCTCCTCTTTCTTCCTTGACCTAGTTTCAGCTGCACTCACCCCTCTGAATGATGCACTGTGTAATTTCAGGTTCAAAGATCTCGTGCACCAACATGCACAAATTGCAGGCCTTAGGGATGATGATGAGATTATAGGGGATGGTTGTTGTTGGTGCACATGGATAGCAACCTGACCTTGACTTTGGAGGCCCTGGCATCATGTGGATGTGTGATCCCATCAGAGCATAGAGCAGGCTTAGATATCTCCCTCAAGGTCAAGAAGATGGATGCAGGGTTGCAAAGCCTTGCATTTTGGGGCCGCATTTTCACTACCACGGGGAAAGATTACTTGCTTGCTGAGGGCTGTGTTAGTGCTAAGCGCGTTGGCAGAAAGCTCAACTTTGACCTCAAATACTATTTCAGGTGAGAAGTTGATAGAAACTGAGCTTTTGGGTTGCATGTGTGTGCCATGTGCATAGTACAGAAAGTGTATAGTGGTGAGACAGAAGGAAGTTTAATGATTTTGTTTGTGTTGTTGGTATGCAGTCAAAATGGAGTGCAGTGGCTGGATTTGCAGGCGCCACTAACTGAAGAGAGGTATGAGTTGTGCAAGCAATGCAAAGGCCCTTTCACAGGTGACCCCAGTAATAAATTCTTTGTCATCCCAGAGCCTCCTCAACCTTCAGAATTTGACGAGAGTAATGATCTTTTTCCACCCCCCTCCCCCCACCTTTCTCTCTGAAAACCATATGCATGTTAAAACTCAAAACTTTCATGTCTGGGTAATTGTATATAGCCAACCTAATTTCAGTCGCTTGCCATTTTCATGCATTTTCTATTTACAGATTGAATTGTAAGTTTTTGGGTTGATATTGTTTTGCCAATTTGGCGGTGATCTGGATAAGCATAGAGTTGTACATATCTGCATATAGATTACCTACATTTTGATCTTGTGTTTGCAGCTTTGATGAGTTTTATATTACAGATTGAGCTTTAGTTTTTTGGTGTGATGTGTTTTGGTGAGTCTTGCAGTGATAGAGCCAGCATTGATAGGGGACAAGTCAGGCTCATCACCCACAGATGAGAAGGGTACTACATCAGAGGAGGAAGAACCAGAGCCTGTGACAGAAGACGAGAGCACAGCACCAGCCACAGAAGATGAAGACGCTAGTGATGAGCCTCCTGGTGTTGGTGAAGAAGCCAAAGTGTGCACCACTGTGTTTTTTTCTTTACTCAAAGCTCATGTCACTTCTACTGCAAAGTGAAAGTTGAGCTACCTAGCTAGCTATCTAGCTACTCTCAAATTTTGTCACGTTTCTTTTTACCATGTCAATTCTTTTGTAATCCCAAACCTTTCAATATGGTTTTGCTGCATCATGTGATTAGGTCATAGAAGATGAGGAAGTTGTGGAAGGAGAGGAAGGTGAAGAAGGTGAGGGAGAAGAGATACCCAAGGGTACTGAGGTGCCTGAGGTTAGCCCACCATATCTCCCCACCACATCCATCTTTCTCTTCTGACAATGTGTGGGATTTTCCAGATGGAGATTGTTGTGACAAGTATTGGGTACCAGAGTGTTGTGCTGGATTTCAATTTTGATTTGCAGGCGTTAATTCTTGGGAAGTCCTCTTACCAACCAATTGACATGAACTTTGATTTTTTGTAATTTTGCTGTGTGAACATCTCAATTGGTAGATGGTACTTGATCATTTTGAGCATCAGATTTATGAATTTTGTAGCAGTTGGAAAGACTAGCAGCATTGATGAAGATGGTGGATGAAGATTGTGGAGTTGTACCTTACAATGCCTTAGTGATGACTCCAGCAAATGTCCTTGTCAAAAACACCACTTTCTCAGGTCTCCTCTTCTCATATTTGCCTCTTTTGTTTGTTCAATCTTCATATCAAATTTGAATATCAAATTGAAATACACATGCATTTTTTCTCTCTATCTCTATTCAAAAAAACTTATTTTCAGTCTCTTTCTCTCTATATATATAGGAACTCTCTCTCTCTCTCTCTCTCTCTCTCTGAGCTAATTTGCATCATGTTCATCAAGGGGGATGCCTAAAACATTTATGTAATGGGTTTTTGCTTGTGATTAAAGGGCCAAAATTTATTGATGAGCTTGATTCCTATTGCCATCTTTTCAAGGGCTATCATGAAGCACCCATTTCCAAGGATCTTCCAGGTAAATAATCTCTTCTTCTTATTCAATTTTTTTTACCATTTTGATTACTCACTCTTACACCATCTTGAATCATAGACATGTGATTTCTCAATCCAAGACTTTCTTGAATCATAGACATGTGATTTCTCAATCCAAGACTTTCTTGAATCATAGAGATGTAATTTCTCAATTCTAAACCTTATTAAATCATAGACACATGATTTCTCAATCTAAAACCTTTATGAATAGTGTGATTTCTCAATCTTAAACTATGAATCCTACACATAGAAACTTAGCAATATGCACATGTACTAGAATTTTTCTATGGAAAAAAGTTCAACAACAAAAGCAACAATTGTGGTAGGTTCATGGAGCATACATGCAATCCCTTTGCAAAGAGATGTGATTGTGCGAAGCCTTTTGTGGCCTGGCTACTTCATGTATTACTCAGACACAGGTAAAGACTACGGATCTGGTTATTTTGGTATGGGGGAAAAGAACAAGGACATTGCTTTTTGTGTGCCTTGAAAAACAAAAAATCAAGCAACCAAAGTTTCCTCCAAAAGTTGAAATTTGTTTCTTATTGTTTGTGGATGGATAAAAGGTTTTGTAAATTTTCTTTTTCTAAACATGAAGAACTGTGATCAAATACTTCACTTATATTGCAACAATGGTGATCAAGAAACCACGAAAGTACTTTTTGAAAACAAGAATTTTGATGCATTTTACACACAAGAAGTAATCATTGATAAACACAAAAGTATGAAGTAGAATATAGGGATCAAAAAGCTTGTGAAATACCTATAAGTACTTGAAGTTTTGCCATAAAGCATTATGGTGAAATCAAAATCAATCATGCATAAGGCCACAATAGTGAATCAAAAGTAAAAGCACCTATTGGAATCCCAAACAATGCTCAAGATAAAGAAAAGCTAGGTCTCCAAAGTGCTGAGAAAAAGTTGGATACATGACAAAGAAGTGGATTGAGTAACCTTCACAATCCCAGACGCACAAAGCTTTTGAATCTTATTACTCTGTATTCTTAACGGTGCTTTCACATCTCCATTAAACCACCCATGAAAACCTCCAATAGAAAATCACAAAACATGGGATATAACCTTCAAACATGCACAACTCATCTTCGCAGTCCTACATGACCATTAAATAATGAACACTCATACCCTAAAGGTGGACATGATCCAAACACAAACTTCAGCAAAAGGTACTAAGTAGAAGTAAAAGACTCCACAACCCAGCAGTTGTAGCAACTCATCACTCCTAATTCATGATGAATGTGACTGTCCACACTTTGTGAGCAAGTTTTGTAGGGATAGGACCTCATTCATTGTGGAGATTTCTCTACAATCTCATACATATATATGTATGTATGTATGTATGAATGAATGTATAGTACCGCATTATGAATCTCTCAAGGCACTATCCATGGAAATAAAGCAATGCAAGGATGCCAAACACAACAATCAACTGGAGTGGTGATGATTAAAGAAGTAAACATGGTGCATATATGTTAGTCAAACCTGCTTCTGTCATAGGAAATAATTCATGAACCACGGCAAAACCAGAAGCAAACATTGACCAAAGATATTTCTTATGCTTTTTGAAACAACTCAACATGACTCTCTACAATAGTGAAAATTTTAGCCTAGCATCAAGAGTATCAGCCACCCAAAAGTTTGAAATATTGCTTGCCTTCTGTTCGTTATTGTTGGTTTTGTTCTGTGGCATAAAAACTGCACAGAGGATTTGAACTTTGGAAAATAAGGATCCCACCATCAAAAATCATCCAACTCATCAGTACAAACTCATTTGATGTTCCATATAATCAAATGCTCTTCCCTTTCATCCTCCTCTTCGCAAACAAGAGCATGCCAATTAAAGTTTCCCCATCGGATACTACATTTGGACAGGCCTACACTACTGTTAATGCTGTCACTGCAAGCAAACTACTTCAGTAATGATGAAGACATACAAGAATCATACGGTGCTAAATCACAGAATTCCTCTCTCTACTTAAAGAACTGTGTGCTAGACCTGTGGTTTAACAGTTACTGTGCACAGATAAAGAGTCAGTGTCCCCATTGTTGGGGTACATATTTTGGTAATAGCTCAGGCATAATCAAGAATAGTTTGACGCCAAAATGATATAGCAGTTAGCCCCAAAAATAGCGTCGAAACCATAGAAGCAAGACCACGATCCCAACCACAATTGCAACTGGTGCCCATTTCCGAATGAAAGCCTGTGTCAACAATAGACATGCAATTAGAGTTTAGGGCAATCAAATCTTCTACAACAACTATGCCAAAATCCAATAATTCAACTGCCTTTTGTATGGATTATCTAAGAAATGGAGAAAGCCAGGGCACATATCAGAGCTAAACCTGGAATTATAGAACCCAAAGGGAAAGCTACAAGGAATGTTTGAACACTTGTTACCTGTCTGTTCAGATCTTTTGCTTTGTCAGCAAAAATCCGTGACTCTGATGAAAGCCTGCTTGACATCTGACTAACCTCTGCATTGATAATGTCACAAAAGGACAAGAAAACAAATATCAAACACTGTTCCTGAGAGAATTTCAAGTAAAATATAATAAGCATATAGACCACATGCACATTCAACTCTGTAGTTGAGTATGATCAATACTATTGTTGCTTTCATCTAGAAAAATGACAGGCAAAACCCAGCTTCACCAACAAAACTTTAACACCATCTATGCAAAAACCATGATTTGATTTTCTGGTTAAGGACATACGGTCAAGACGATCCCCAACGCCCAAAACCTCCTGAATGTTGCGGGTCATAATCTGCTGCACTTCAAACAGATCATCATTGAGCTTCGACAGATTCCGTTGTGTGCGTGTGTCCAAATATAGCTTCCGTGTTTTCTGAATAAATGTGTCTGCACAGGGCAGAAAAGATATGAATCAAAACTGCAGCTCTGGGGGGAAATTCATTCACCAAATATATATATATATATATATATATATATATATATATATACATACGGAAGAATGCATCAAACAAGAATGAAACAAAGGATTTTAAAAATGCCATACCAAACTTTATGAAAGCATATGGTCTGGCAACAGTCTCAATTTGTGACCGGTTGACCTTCTCAAACTCACGCTGAAGCTCCTCAAGGTATTGATAAGCAAGCTTTTTTGGATATGATCGATCACAGAGAGTAAGGTAGCAGACTCCACCTTCTATAAGGTAACTGTGGAAGGTATGTCAAGGTGTAAACCTCAGACCTAGCTTTCCAGACAAAGCTTTGTCAACACATAGGCCAATGCAACGAAACCTCAAATGCAACCTCCACCTCACAAACTAACTTTTGAGAAAAGATTTGCCAACATGTAGGGAATTCAATGAAACCTCGACTGCAAGAAGCTCCACCTCATAAACAAACTCTCCAGATAAAGATTTGTGAACAAGCAGAGAATGCAACAAAACCCAAATGCAAGCTTCCAGAACATGCACAGAGAGAGAGAGAGAGAGAGAGAGGATACTGGAAAAAGTAAGGTCCAGTCTCCACAGACATGCGAGAAGCTCCCTGCTTTTGCTGTGAGAGTCTCTTGCACAGTTGTTTTGCCTGCTGCTTGTAGAACTCAAGGTCTTTCTGGTCCCGTCCATCATCTAATCCCTCCGCCAATGGCAATCCATCTGTAACCCTTGCTATCATTGTCAACTTCACCATAATTCCTGGATCTGCTTCTTCAACCCTAGATTGCAAATCCCTTTAACAGTCCTAAAAACAGCTGCAAAACCCTGAATCTTCTCCTTCAGACCCCTCAATTCGAAGTTATCAGGAAATTGAGAGGTTGTTCTCCTTGTGAGTCAAATTATTTTTGTTAATGTAAAATCCTATCTGCCTGAGTCTGGATGTTTCTTCCTTTTGTCTTGTTCCTCTAAAAGCCTCTGCCTGAGTCTGGATGCTTCTTCCTTTTGTCTTCTGTTTGAATCTTCCTATTCAAGGATCCAACATTGAGTTTGCTGTTGCTCCTGACAGAAAAGATATGTTGCTTGTTCTACAATCCTGCACAGAAACTTTCCAAAAACACAGAAAATCAATCAAACAAACCGGATCAACCATACAGAGTTGCAACCTCACAATGAAGATTTGTTTTTAGGGTTTTCTGGATCACAGCCGAAAGCAACTCCGCCCTCCCTCCCTCAGCGACCAAAAGACTCAGACTTGCTCAGATCTTACACACTAAATCCACGCGCACAAAAACCTGTCTACCAAACAGAAAAAAACGACAACCCATGACCCCACTTCCTGGTACACTCCACAAAAGGAACAAATCCCCAAAATCCCAAGAGAAAAAAGGAAGCCTCCAGAAACGAACTCATGAAAACCTAAAATACTCCTAACACAGCCCGATCTGCGCGTTCTGTGGTTCTTTAGATCCCGAACAGAACCAACAATGTACAAAAAGATCTTACCAGAAACACTGTCCAGGGAACACGATCAAACTTGATTGAGAAGCAAAGCACCGAGGAAGAAAAAACAAACAAAAAATAAACTAAACTGGATGAGATTTTTTACCTTATGGGCTCTTCTTGTACTCGATCCTCGCTTGATGCATCAATCCAGCTTGCAGAAACCCTTAAGAACCTGCTCGGATCGTCAGATTTGGTCGTCGGAAAACGCGCAATTGCGCAGCGGAGCTGCTGCGAGAACAACCCCCGCGAGGACGATGCTCTTCAGGATGTCGACCGGTTTGCCAGTCCTCGTGCACCGGCGGCTGCCGGTGGCGTCGTCGAACGTAGATCCTCGTTCGTTCACAAACCCCAATCGAACTGCTTCAGGACGAAGGATGAAAACTGGATGAACTCAGAATCATCGACCTCGATGCAAAACGGATGCAACTTGATGAAAAGTCCACAATTCATTTTCAATGAAATTTGGATGACTAATCTTGATGAAAAGTTCACAATTCATATTCAATGAAAATTGGATGACGAATCTTGATGAAAAGTCCATTATTCATTTTTGATGAAATGTGGATGGCAAATCTTGATGAAAAGTTCAAAATTCATTTTCATTGAAATGTGGATGGCAAATTTTGGACCCATGGCATTGTCAACCAAAGCTTCTTGATCATTGTTCATTTTAAGAACTCCTTTGGAATGACAGATGGGAAATAGATGAAACTCAAAATCGAATTCAATGAAAAATAAATGACACAATCCAACTTGATGAATTATGAATGGAAAAAGCTTGGACCAATGGTGGTGTCATTGGCCGAAGCTCCTCCCTAGTTGGTTCACAAACCCAATAAAACAACTTCGAAAATATAGAAGAAAAACTAGATGAATTCATAATTGACCTCAATCATGAATGGATGAAATTAAATGAAAAGTTCACATTGGAACTCAATGAAACATGGATGAAATTTTTTTGGGTGTCATCAACTAGAGATCCTTGTTCATTTGTGTTCACAATTGAATTGAATGAAATGTGGATGAAAAAGGCTTGGGTGTTATCAACTGAAACTTTTCATTTGTTTGTGTTCACAATTGAACTCAATGAAATGTAATTAAAAAGGGCTTGGGCGTCATCAACTGGAACTCCTCATTTGTTTGTGTTCACAATCAAATTCAATGAAATGTGAATGAAAAATGTTTGGGAATCATCAATTGGAACTTTGGTGTGTACAATTGAACTTGATGAAATGTGGATGAAAAAAGCTTGGGGGTGTAATGTCATCAACCAAAGCTCCTTGTTCCTTCACAAACGAAAGATGAACGAAACTTGATGAAAAAAATTAGAATTTGATGAAAAATTCACAATCAACCATGATGAAATGTGGATGAAAAAACATGAATGAACTCCAAGCTTGCAAGGGAGGGGGAGCAATGGCGATGGGGAAGATGAGCAATTTTAAATCTCTCTATGTAGTTTTATTCCCAACGTGTTTCTTTTTCCTCTAGTCATTTTGTTCCATGCGATCAAATTTTTGCAAGGAATTCAAAATTGTGGAGTTTACTACAAGAAACATTCTCCTTTCTTATTGTGAATGAAGAGGAAGAGAATTGAATTGACATGTTTTCGAATGTTTGATTTTGTTCAAAGTCTAAAAAATGCTAGAAATAAATGTTTGCTTGAAAACCATTGCCTTGGGTAATATAGAGGAGAAACAAAAAAAAATTGTGCATAATTTCTTTCTCAACAAGGAATATTCATTTGTGTTTCATTAATAGACAATGTTATTATTTTCAAAAACATGTTTCCATGTTCAATAATTTTGTAAAAACAAATACAATAACAAACCACACTTAGTAAATGCAATAATCAAGACCATTTTATAAAATTTAATGTTTGCACATGGTTTGGTGCAAATTAATTAGTGCACCAAAATTAAAACCATTGTATAAATAATTTATAAGAATAAGTGTACACTAACCATTAGCAAATAAAACATGCACCATAAGCAACAAGTAGTTGCTTATGGTTGATATTCCAACCATGCAACAAATAGAAACTTACTTTATTAACATAGGGACTTGCTGCTACTATAAATGATATGTGTTCACTATGTATTTTTCATCAATTCACAAGCCTAGTATAGCAAAAAATGTAGTCCTACATCATCTCTTTTTCTTCATGGTATCAAAGCAAAATGTTTGTTCCTTCTAAGTTTGTTTTGTTTATCAGTCCTTAATGACTTGACTTCTCAAGTAAGTTCCTAATTGGTCACTAAAATAATTAGATTGTCACATAGTATGAGTTCAAAAGCATCTAAAGGAGAACAAAACACATAGGTAGAAGAAATAGACATAGAAGTAGAAGATCATGTTCAAGCTCCTTTTCAAATTCTATGTGGAACATCATTTGAGTCTTTACATGAAATGTATATTAGTATGTCAAGGGGAGGTATTAGTGATGCTCCTCTATCTTAGGTGAAAAAATTGGCTAAAATAACCATTTACCAAACTTGGAGGTTTCATTTTTTAAACTTGATGGTGAGGGATGATTTCAGTACATCATTGAAAATGATCCTAGCAAGGTGCCACTATGTGGTGAAAAGTTGATCGTGAGAAGAAAACAACATTTGCTTGCAATGATAAATCTTTCAATCAAAGATGAGATTATTCCATACATTTTCGAAATGGATGATCCCAAAGAAGTTTGGGGGAAGTTGGAGTTTCTCTTTGTGGCACCAACACCAATGAATAGGTTGTTGATTCAAAATCAACTTTACATGACTAAAGTTGAAAAAAGAGGTAGCGTCATTGAATATATAAAAAAGATTCAAGATTTTACCAAACAACTTCATGTTATGGGAGACAAGATCATTAATGATGATCTAGTAATGGTGATGTTGAATGCTCTTCCAAATAGCTATGAAATTTTTTTGAAGTCAATTTCTAATCATGAGAAATTTTCGGTGACACTTGATAAGCTCACAACACAACCACATCAAAAAGAGGCTTGTCAAAAGCTAAAAGGAAACAAAAAAATTGAAGAAAAAGCCCTCATGATGAAGTTCAAGAAGATGAGGCACAATAAAGAGCAAAGCTTGAGAAAAATAAAACCCAAATTAGGAAACTGTCACAATTGTGATGAACCAAAACATTGGAAATTTGAATGTTCCAAACTCAAAAAGAAAGACAATAAGACTCCAATAGCAGAAACAAAGAAAGGAGATAGTTTTAAATGTTGTCCAAGTTGAATCTAATGATGAAGGAAGAAAGAATGTGGAAAAGAATGACATGTTTGAAGCATCTATAACATCACTTGAAATAGAAAAAAACAACAAGGCATCTTGGCATTTTGATTCAGAAACAACAAATTAGATGGAGGCTAAACCCACTTTATGGAAGGAAAAAAGAAAGCCTAAGTTCATAACTTTTGTTGAAATAGAGAAAGTTTATGAGGTTTTGTATGTGCCTAGCTCACCAAAAGTGTATTTTTAGTAGGATTGATAGCAAATAAAAGTAATCTAATCATTTTTTATTTTCATAAGTGTTTGATGATTCCAAAAAAAACCCAAAACAAGTGATTGTTGAAGGAATCAAAAACAAAAATAATGGCTTTTATATACTTAATGTTGAATTTATAGAATCAAATTATGTTGAAAACATTAGCTCAGTTCATACTAATATCAAGTTGTGGCATGGAAGATTAGGCCATTTGGGTACATAGTCAAACATGCAATTTATGTCTAAACAGAAATTAGCTATAGGGATACTAGCATTTGATCCTCTCCTAGATAATTATGAACAATGCACGTGCAACATCAAACTAGATAATGAGCACCCAAAGAAAGCGCTCAAAGGGCAAGTAACCCTCTTGAATTAATGCATTTTGATATCAATGGACCTTTACCCACTACATCTCTAAAAGGAATGAAATATTTCTTGACATTCATGGATGATTTTTCTAGATAAACATGGATTTATTTCTTGAAAATAAAAATCAAAAACTCTAAAGAAATTCAAGGAATTCAAGTTGTTAGTAGAAAAGAAAATTAAAAAACCAATAAAATCTCTAGGATTTGATAGAGGTGGAGAATACACCTCAATGGCATTCATCAAGTTTTGCCAAAAAAACATGGCATTCCATAAGAATTGACCCAACTTCATACTCTACATCAAAATGGCATTTCAAACTTTATTCTTTTAGAACGAGCCAAGAATATGCTTCTCCATAGTAAATTTTCATATTATTTTCAATGGACATAAACAATCAATGCTACAAATTATTTGATTAATCAATTTGCCAACAAGGGCAAATCAAAATATGAGTTTGATTCATAAACTCACTAGGCAATTACCAAGACCTAATCATCTTAGAATGTAAGGATGTGAAACTCATGTGCACAATCCAAATCATAAAATAAACAAATTGTAAATTGGTTCACAAATATACCTTTTTGTAAGCTAGAATGAACAAAATTAAGCCTATAAAATGTTTAATCATGATTTTTAAAAATCATAGAAATCCATAAAAATGTGAAATTCAATGAAAAGAACTTTGGATTGAAAAAGAATACAATATGAGAGAACAGACCAATGGAGATTAATGAATTTTATAGTGCTCCAAAAAATGAAAAGATTACAACATTTGAAATGTCACCATTAATTGCAAAACATTTTGGGATACCATTTGATAGGTTTAAAAGATTAAATTCCAATGTGGATAGCTTCACTAGAGTGGAACATGATGAAGATGGTGTGGAAGTTACCAATAACACATTATTAAACATGGTCCACATTGAAAAATTGGGATATTCAATGGTCAAACCAACACCACTCGAACAATCAAGCTATGAGTTAAAGGGAGATGAAAAGTTTAACACTGCAAATAGGTGAAAAGAACACTCCAAGTATGTGAAGAGAACACTCCAGGCAAGTGAATTAAAAGGAGTTCAAAAAAACGCTACAGGGAGGTGTAGACATAACAACAAACAAGTTTAGATAATCCTCTTTTTTTCACTCTCTCCTTTCTATTTTCATTAAATTCTTTTTGTTCACCCTAAATGACACACCCCCAAACTCCTTGATGGACTCAATTGCAAGTCCAAAAGGTGAAAACAACAGAAGGATAAGGAGTTGGGGCATGCTCCCTGGCTTGTAACACTTTGGGGGTAGAAGGGCGTGCTAGAGCTCCAAGATGGGGACTAGGAAGAGAGACAAATAAATCAATTACTCACATGGACATGTACAAACCAAATAACAAGTTCGTTAATGCGTAATTGGAGCACTTTTAGTGCATGAACGAACCACAGGCAAACACGAACTCACAAGACTCACCACGGCTCGGACTTGGGGGAAGCCACCACCTTTTCCCTTATAGTATTTTTTGTGCCTGGCCATGGGGCCTACACCCAAATGTCATGTTGTCCAGGACTCCCAAGTTGGGAGTCCCAAAATTCTCGAAATTGGGACTCTTGCAACTTTGGAGGCCCATAACTTTTTGTGCAAACCTTCGATTGAAGTGAAGTCCAAAGAGAAGTTATAGCCCTCATTAAGAGATTTCCAACGATATGTGACATAACACCTGCATGCAAGTAAATCAGGGCGATTCCTAACTTTTAATGGTCAAGAGTCAAATTGGCAATTTGATTCTTAGCCCTTCTTTTGGCCATAACTTATGTTTTAAGTACCCAAATTGGTCATGCAAACCCATTTTAGACATCTAAGTTCCAAAAACTTTCCAATGACATAAAAAAATATTCAATTCAATGAGTTTTGATCCCTGCAATTGCCCTTTGAAAATTTAGGAGTCTATCATGACTCCAGCTTCCAAAGTGAAAGTTCACTTGGGAGTGTGGGGGTTCATTCCCTCACACTCTCCTACACTCCTGGGAGCATGAAAGGTGATTCTTGAGTTTCACTTTTGGCTTGCACCTTTGCAACCCCTTGCCTTAATCGCGAGCCCAAAACTAAGGTTACGACACTAAATCTTGTGCAACTTTTTGAAATTCATTCATGCTCCAATGTTCATTTGGTTTTGAAACTTTATTACATTTTTTTTCAATCTTTTAGATTCAGTTATCAATTCAAATTCAATGAGTTGTTTCATGGAAAACTTTCTTCCAATATCAAAAATCTAATTTAGGGTTTGGCATTTTTTGGTTTCAAATTTCGTGGTTTATGGTATTTTGGTTTAAGGTTTTAAATTGAAATTTTGAATCCATTTTGAATCAAGTCCATGTGATAACATATTGCTGCAAAAAGGATCTATAAACATCTAAAGATGTTTTTCCAAACAATTCAACAACACGAATAATTGTTGTCCACCTCCTCTAATTCATGTTGAATTGTTCACCTTAATTTATAATGTTGAATTGTTACAATGTAGTGGAGGGACTACACTAGACCACCTTTTAACAATGGCGGTACGAAGGTAAATCATTAATACTCACAACTCATTTTTTAATTCCTTTCACACAATTATGGAATTCTATCATATTATTAAACTTGGTTATTTTCATTTTTACACCATAACATGGTGCATAAAAATAGTCCTCCATTGCAAAACATTACCATGTGCAAATAAACAAATTATCCGACCATCTCAAAAACATAAAATTTGGTGGCCATTAGATTGATGTAAATGAATGGTCAAGATTGACTCCTAGAACCCTAATGGCGGGTGTCATAACTAATTTCAATACAGTTACAACCTAGTGCCCACCAAATCGAGATCTCCCCAAAAAAAAGGATTATGATTTAGTGGCCACTAGATCAAACTACCTACACAAAAGCAAATACAATTTGGCAACAACTAGATCATAATACCTGCATAGAAAAGTGGATTAACATATGGTGGCTGCCATATCACCATCGTTAATGATTACAATCTGGTGGCCACCAAATGAAACACCCTTCAGATGAACGAATATGATATGGTGGCAACTAAATCCCAATACTTTCATAAAGAAGTCCATGATGATCTAATGGCCATTAAATCACCATCATTAATAACTACGATTTGGTGGCAACCAAATCTTAAACCTTGCAGAAACCCAAATCTGATTTGGCAACCACCAAATCATAATCCTTGCATAGAGAACATGATTATAATCTGGTGGCCACTAGATTGCCAATGTTAATGGCTGTGATCTAGTGACCACCAAATCCCAAACCTTGTAGAGTAGAGGATAACGATTTGGCGGCCTCGAGAAAGCAATCCTTGCATAGAAAAGTCAATTATAATTTGGTGGCCACTACTTCAAACGTAATGCAAAAAAGTGAATATGATATGGTGGCCACTAGAACCTTATCCATGGATGAGAAGTCGATGATGATCTAATGGCCACTAAAACTAATTCATATCATAGATCAAAGGGTCACAATTTGGTGGCCACTAGGTCAAAACACATACAAACAAATGCACATTACAATTGATCATAACTAGCTCGTAGGAAATCGAAAAGAAGAGGATTGTGATTTGGTGGCACCAAATCATAATCCCTACAAATAGTTGTAAACTACGATTAGTTGGTTTTTATATCCCAACAACCGATTAAAAATTAGATTTTGATTTGGTGGTCACCAGATCGCCATCCATGCATAAAGAAAGAAATCACAATATGGTGGTACCCACCTAAGACACCCCCTATGAAGAGAGTAGTATGATTTAGTGGACACCAAATCACAATACTTATGAAAAGAATTGGACTACTATTTAGCAGCCATCAAATTGCCTTTCCTAAGAGATTGTGATATGGTCATCACCACATTTGTCATTCTTTTTACCAAGTTTGATCTAGTGGCCACTAGATCATAATCCCCCAAAAGAGTAAACGCCTATGGTCTGGTGGTAATTAGAATGCAATCTCTCAAAGGGAAAAGATAATTTTGATTTTGTGGCCACCAAATATAAACACTATTTGCACTCGAAAATAATAGTTTAAAGATCCCACCACCAACCTAACAAACTAGCATAGATTGATGGTCCGGTGCCCACAAAATGCCCTTCGAAGATTAACAATATCATGATAATTTAGTGGCCACTAGATCGCCCAATGACGAAATCATTGAAGGCCTTTTTGTTTAATTTGTCTAATTATGATTGACCATTTCAAATGGAATAGTTCAAAAACCTCCTTCTTCGAAAAAATTATTTGAGAGAGAAATTTGGATTCAATGAAGAGTATGAGAATGCAGACCTTGGTCTTTGGATGCTAGACAAGGACGTGAATAAATGGGGGATAGAACTCAAATTTCAAAAACCAATAATTGAATGGACATTCTAGTTTGAGAAATGGGGGGACTTCAATTTGGTGACATATGTGCATGTTGAAAATCTCCAACCATACAAGGAGGATCCTGCGAAGGTTTGTTGTATTCTTAATGGTCCCGAAATCAACATCACAAGCTGGGGTTGTTTGCAATATTTTGAAAATAGACAATGCTTTGCATTTGAAAAGGTATAGAACGAAGGAAGTTTAGAATTAAAAAGTCCCCTATCAAGACTATAAGGCTTGTTACCCAGATGTGGGACAAGATGGAGACAATGATAATTATTAAAAAAGACTCAATGGTGGGCCCAATTTCTAAGGGAAATTAACCTAACCTTAAAGGATCATCTATTCATGTTCCAATTAGAAGCAAAATAAAATAGAAGATTGTTGAGGAAAAAAGAAAAAATACCATTAATAACTTGATTATGAAGAAATATCCAAAGTCTCTTGATAAAACTGAGAGCAAATTTGTCAATGAATCAATCAAGGGTGAATTTTTTGATTACTTCCCACTAGGAACCAAGCCTATAGATGGGGTGAAGGTTACTGTTGAGAGATTTCTCATTCCTCAAGGAAGAATTGTTTATCAGCCATTGAGTGAGATGCATAAAAATGAAATAAAACACAAAATATTGATGTTTCATTACTTCAACCAATAGTGCCCCATCTTTGCAATCCTTGTTAATTTTGAAAATGAAACAAAAATTCTAGAATCCAAGCCAAGAAGTAAGTCAAATCTTGAAAACTCCAAATTGTTCATCATTGGTGGACAACGTTCAATACATGTTGTGAAGGTAACCATCACCCTATTTGCATTTCCAATATATGACTTTTATTTCCTTCATGGCTAATTTCCTCTTACATGTAGTGTCCTATAATTTGTGTAGGAAATACTTGAGATGCACAACATAAATGACAAAATTCATAATCATTTCGAGGCTTTTGATATGATTGTTGTTTGGTATTTAGATTTGGTGAAATTTTGCAAACTCTCATTTGTTCTCAACAATTTAAACACGTTGAAAAACTTTGTCCTTTTTTATAGGGAGAATCTCCAACATGTGAGAAAAATTTGGAATGAATTTGGCCGGCCAAATTCATACCTTGGACAAGACAAAAAAAAAGACTTAAGCATATAAGGTATCCAATGTTGATTTATTAGATTTATTGAAGACATTGATTAATGACATGAGCTTAGAAAATTAACTTTTTTCGACGATGGAATATTTACAAAGTTTTGAGGCTTCAGTCATGATGGTGTTTGTTGTGAAATCCATGAAGGAATGTATGACAATTTTCCTATTGTCAAATGAGCTCTATACTGAATGGGGGGAAATTCTATTGATGTGGGAACATGAGAAGATTTTGGATGGGTTTGGGAAGTTACCTGACGCGTTCCCAAGTCACGGGGTGAAACCCCCTTGAGGGTTTCACAAAGTCAAGTTGCGGAAAGTTGAGACTTGGTAGCACGCTCCCGGCTTCCAACTCTAGAAAGGGGTAGAGGGTCGAGTTGGGAGCCCCGGGATTAGACTAGGCAGAGGGACTAGCTTAGCTCATGTGAATCTGCATCCAAAAACCAACCAAATCGGTTTAGTTTAGCATTCGGGACACCCTTTGGTGTTGGGACTTGCCACGGGCATTTGGACACACAAGACTCACCACGGCCCGGACTCAAGGGAAGCCACCACCTTCCCCCATGTAGTATTCTCTGCGGCTGGTTGCGGAGGCTACATCTGAATGGCACATTTTGTTGGGACTCCCGAAATGGAGTCCTGAAAGTGTCTCGGTTGGATTCCCGAAACTTTGAACGGCCATAGCTCCTTGCCTCAAGCTCGGATCAGGACAAGTCTTGAATTAATGTTGTAGTTCTTGTCAAGAGTTTTCCAACGCCATGTCGCACTCTTCAAGGTGACGTCGGAAAGAGGTCGATTCCCGACTTTTAGTGGTCGGGAGTCAAACTGCCAGTTTGACTCCTGGCCGTTCTTTTGCCCATAACTTGGGCTGCAGATGTCCGAATTGCCAATGCGAGGCCATTTTCGATATCTAAGTTTCAAGACCTTTCCAATGACACCACGAACACCCCAATGTGAGGTGTTTTGGGCCTTGCTGTTGAGCTTTGAACATTTGGGAGTCCCGGAGGATTCCAAACCTCCAACTTTTCCAAGTGTTGGGCTTCACCCCCACACTTGGCCAAAGTGGGGTTGCGACATTACCACTGAAACCACAACTAATGGAAAAGTTCACACTCAATTATCTTGTTAATCTTGAGGAGTCCCACATGCAAAAGTTAGTGAACAACCTAAAATTGCACAAAATCACCATGCATAATTACCTTGCAAGTGGAAGAAACCCTCATCTACTCACAATGGCAAAGTTTTGCTATAATGTGAAAAAGAAAAAAATGATACAGAATGAGATTATGGTTCAACATAAGCACCCCCATCCAATTGTGCAAAGTCCACAACCTTACATAGAGGCAGAATGGAAAATTGTCAAAACCTTGCACAACTATAACAAGAGTTGTTCTTGCTTCTTGAAAGAACATTAGTAGTTGATTTCTTCAAAGGGAAGATTAGGATGAATCCATCAAAGGATGCGCCCTCTGATGATGTCATTGAAGATCTTAAACAATGGATTTTCAGGAATAATGAAAGACAACCACAAATGGGACCCATCCACCTTGAGAGCCACTATAAAGTACATGCACTAAAAGAGCTCGACAATCTTAAAGCAATAGTGGAGGGAAGCATGAGGAACATTGAGTTCCTTCACAGTAAACCAACTAGGTCAGTTGCTTTATTTTCAACTACGAATTATCTTGTGGTGAATCCAAACTTGTGTTCTTTGACGGATGGAGAAGTGTAATTTCAAATTTGTTGGCACTAAAGGTCAATATCAAGGTGATTATATGCATTTGCAATTCCCAATCCTTCAACAATTTGGTTCTCACGTTCAATGGCCAAGACTCCAATGATAAATTCTCCACGGAATATGGATTTTTCATGGCATCCAACCAAGAGGTTTCATTAACCCTTTCATCTTCCTCTTGGATGAATAAATTATTTTTAATGTATGCGTACCTTTTGCGACCTCAGTTGGATAATACTGAAATTTTGGGTTTAAGGCGTCTCCCAAATTTAGTTTCTACCTATGAAAGAGTGGTCCCAAAGGACCAAAAATTGTATAAGCTCAAATTCAACCTAACTACAATTCATTTTATCGTGTAACCACTTTTTCGTAGTGGAATGTCCTGCCTTAACATTTTTGGCGATGGAATTTTTACACATCTATGCCTAATATGTTTCACATAATCTCATATAACAATATTTTGAGTTCTTGTACTCTTAATATGTTAAAAGTTGAATTGATCTTTTCGTCATGAAAAGGAGAAAAATATCAGAGTTCTTGAGCTTGTTACGATGGACTTGGTGGAGAGGGCAAAGGAAATAACAAACATTAGTTTATCTATCCTATACAACACAGTTCCAATTTCACATTCTATTTTATTATAACTTCAACTTCCACCTCCACAAGAGGAATCTATGTAGTAACTTGAAGTTTTTGAAAGATAAGGAAGACAGAAGTCTCCGATTTGCAAGAAGAAATTAGGTAAAGTCCCAAAAAGTGGAGTTGACAATTCGAAGGAAGGCATGAAGAGGAGAAATAGGAAAAAACTAAAAAATTATAATCCTTAAATGAAAGGAGAGAGGATTCTAAAAGTGGAAGAAGGAATGGGAATGAATCCTGATTTAGAAAAGATTCTTGAATCATCACAAGAAATGGCTAACACCACCACATTAGGAAGACATGATGACATGGATGATGTCAAGGATGATTTCGTTCTAAATGATGTTGGAGTTGGCGAGGAAATGACAAAACAAGTTTTTTTGGAAATGTTGAACCCACCTAAAAATCATTTGAATCATGATTAATAGTTTTCATTATTTTTTTCTTAGGGACTATCTTGTAGCCTTTACCTTGCACTTCGAATCTATTGAAATTTTTATCAAGCAAGACTCATTTTACATTCATGTCTCACTTTACGTGCTAGAAATAAAACCACAAACATTTTGTTTTTTCCATTTTTTCACATGCATTTCATTTTGGTGGCTACCAAATGGGGACCTATATGGGGGGGATTAGGTCGGTGGCCATCAATTGGATACAAAATTTTATCTGATGGCCATTAAAAAGAATTCATTGTGATGGTGAATAATTGCAAACCTATGTGGTGGTTGCTTTATATAGATATTTTTGGTGGACGCCAGATAGGAACCTATGTGGTGGCCACCAAATCAAGAAGTATGAATTGGACAATGAATCCATACATGTATGGTTGCCAAAAAATTGAAATCCATTTGGTGCCCACCAAATTGAAAGTTTGATGTTCAAAATGAGGTTGATGGGTTTAAAGCAAGATTAAGAGCTATCTGGGTGAAAGTCCTTTAAGTTGTACCATACATGATGAAAAAGGTTTAATCCTTATTACAATGTTTTCTTACCCTATATTTTGATCCCCATAAAAAATAATGAATTAAAAGTTGTGAAAAATTTCAAAAGGATTATATTTTAGACCATTACAATTTTAGATTCCATCATAATCATCCATAAATGTGTTTTTACATGGTAAAAAAGGACCAGGTGAAAAAGATAAAAAAAGGTGACGTTGTGACAAGATTTTGGTACACCTTAAAGAATTTGGACCCATCTTGTGGCTACCATATGGAAAGCTATTTGGTGGCCACCAAGTTGAAAAGTCTAGTGGTGAAGGATGTGAAGGTATCTAGCAACCACCGGATTGAAACTTATGTTGTAGCCATCAGGATTTGTTTTTTGATGTTTTTTTTATGTCCATTGTTTTTTGTTGGTTTCCCCCCATGTTAGTTTTTTTTGTTAATTTTTCTAATGACCCTTGCTACTTTATGTTTTTAAATGATGGTCATTTTGATGGGGGCCATGTGTCAGATGAATTGGATGAATCTACATCTAAGATTCGTCTAATTGGGACAAATCAGGGTCTTATTTTGACCTTGGTGGAAATTGAAGGATAGTTGTTCAATTATTTAGATAATTGAATGGCATTAAATTGCATTATAGATGACAAGAGAGATGGAAGAGACTAACGCCATCTCCAGTCCAACCTTTATCGTGGCAAGGTTTAGTGTCCTTGCTTAATTCGACACCTGTGTTTTTCCCATCCTTTGGGCCATTTGTCTCATTGCGGCCACAGTCAACCCTTGCAAGATTCCATGGGGTTGGAAACGAAAAATTTCCTCAAGTATTCCTTGAATTTGCCAAGGAAGATAAGGGGCTAAAACTCGCTTTCAGAGGTTTCAAATTTCCTCCACATGTAGATGTAGAAGACATGGAGGTGAATCCTTTGCATGTGATTTTCAATTTGAAAAGTGTCCTTGTTGGGAAGGATTATTTTAGAATTAATCACATGTTGCCTCCACTGTTTAACTTAGTTTGGGGTTGCACCTCACTAGGTAAGAGCATTGTTCCAAGGTCAAATCTAAAGGAATTCCTCTTGAGGTGTTTACAACAATTCACCATTTACATATGGATGTTTAACAAATTTGGCAAGATGAATACCTACTTGAGAAAAATAGTAGAAGAAACGAGTGTTGAAATTGACTCACAAAGGATTATTGATCAAGATTTGTGCAACATTAACAAATGTTTTTTGTAGTTTCCTTTCAAAAGGAACTATAAATGTGTCAATATCCAACTTGTGATAAAACAATTTATCATAAGAACATTTCTAATTTTTTCCTTAGGTATCCTAGTATTCACCTTGGAAATACATTGTTGGTAGATGATATGCCTTACAGAACTTACTTGAATCCATCTTCTAATGCAATTTTTGTTGAGTCTTATGAAGACGTGCTAAGAAAGGAAAACTATTTCTTAAAGACTCTTCTCTCATATTATAAAATTTTCATTACTTTGGGCTTATTGTTCCCACCTTTGTGGAATTCTATCCTTTTGGGGCCATAAGAAGTTCCAAGTAAAACAATGTTAGATTTCGGATGTTGTTCAAAAACTACACCATGGCTTGTTTCACTATTTTTTGTAAAAATTGTTTGACATCCATAGTAAGTAGTCCAAATATTCATTTTTGTTCCTTCCTTTCAATTCTTTCTTGGATTTTCCAACCTCAATGATTTATATGGTCGTTTTATTTTAAAACTTTCATAACTACCTTTTGTTTTTTTTGTTTTAGGTTATTAGTGTGTCATTTCCTAAGGAGGCAAAAGAAATGGAGTCACCAAATTCATGTGCCTTCGTTGAATTAAGAATGGATGAGATGCCATCGACTTTGGGAGTAGATTCCCCAGTCCTTCATTTACCTGTAGTGAAAGTGAGTCCATTTCATGTCATTTTTGATCTGTAGTGAAGGTGAGTCCATTTCATGTCATTTTTGATTTGAATGGAATTATAGTCACCACACATTTCAATAAAGGTGGATATGGAAAACCTACATTTCGAACCATCATTCTCAGGCCTGGATTAAAAGAATTATTGGAAAGATGTGTTACATAATTCCATGTGTATATTTGGTTTGTAACACAACGTCACAATATTTATTATCATCTGGACCAAATTTAATGTGAAACCCAAATTTTGATCAAACCTTCCAGAATGTTTGATCAAACGTTTTGCATATAAAATCCACATTTTTTGTCAAATAAACATGAAAAACCAATTTTTCATAAGAACCTTGACGTTTTTACATTCATGTTGGCAACACATTGCTCGTTGATGATACGCCATACAAGAACATGTTTAATGACCTGTATAGTACAATTTTTTTGGAGTATTTTGATGGTCGTGGTGGGGACAACCATTATTTGTTAAGGTTTGTTATCCCTTGTTTGGAAAATCTTCATTCTTCCAGATATGGTATTTTCACGTTTGTAAAAGATAATCCCTTTGGTAGGATTAGATGTATTAATTAAGATGATCAAGGACATTCAAAAATGTTCACTATTAGAATTCCAAGTTTTTCAAACGTTCCAAGTTGACTGTCGCAATTACCCCACTTTGAGGGAAGTGTGAGGTTGCCACTCACATTCCCAAAAATGGGACTTGGAAGTCCTCCAGGACTCCTGAAAACTCAAAACGCGATTGAAGGGTCAAAACATCTCGCATCAAGGTGTTCTTCATACCGTTGAAAAGGTCTTAAAGTGTAAATGTCCTAAATGGCCTCGCATGAGCCATTTGGACATCTATAGCACAAGTTATGGTCAAAAGAAGGGTCGGGACTCAAACTGGTAGTTTGACTCCCGACCATTAAAAGTCGGGACTCAAACTGGTAGTTTGACTCCCGAACATTAAAAGTCGGGAATCAACCCAATGCCGGCGTGTGTAGGGGAGTATGACACACCGTTGGAAAGCTCTTAAGGAGAGCTACAAGTTTGCTTCAGACCTCATCCCAATCGGAGGTTGAAACGAGAAGTTATGAACGCCCAAAGTCCTGGGAGTCTAAATTGAGACAGTTTCGAGACTCCATTTTGGGAGTCCCAGGAAAAAATGCCATTTGGATGCAAGTGGGTGGTGAGACACAAAAAATATTATATGGGGGAAGGTGGTGGCTTCCTTCGAATCCAGGCCTTGGTGAGTCAAGTGAGTCTAGGGTTGCCCATGGCTTGTCCTAGCACCAAGGGTGTTCCAAAATGCGAACTAACCAACTTGTTGGTTGGTTTTGATGCAGGTTTGAATGAGTGAATAGCTTGTCCTTCTTCTTAATCCAATCTTGGAGCTTCAACACGCCCCTCTACCCCTTTTAGTGCTAAAAGCTAGGAGTGTGCCCCAAGTCTTCCCCAATTCCGCATCTTGAGTGACTTAGTCCCGACTTGGGACTAACAAGGGACTTGGGAGCACGTCATTGACTAACTAGTCCTTTTTTACCAATGGACATGTCTATTTTGACTAAGGGTTTAAGGCATGTGTTTTTTGACCAACCAACTTGATTATAATGATTTATTTAACCAATACATCTAGTCAAGTTGAAAAAATATAGTCAAAATGATGAATGGGTTTTAATCAAATGAGACATTTAGTCAAATTAAACATAAGAAATTGACTTCAACGATAAAAATGACCAATCTTTTTTTAGTCAAATGGGACATCTTAAATGCCTATTACATACCTACCTCCCACCTTGAGGGGGACACTAGTAAATAAATAAATAAAAATACGTGAGTAAAAATATACAGTGTAATATATTGGTTATTGGGTAAAATTTGTAAATTAATTAGTTAAAAAATAGGGTACCTTTTATTCATATAATTATTTTAATTATAATATAGGGTATGTAATAATATCAAATAATGGATTATAATTAATATATGATGGCTTTAATATGTACATATTAGAAAATTAGATAATAATAGGATGATAAAAAATAGGTTGGACAATTATCTAATACCCCCTCTAAAAATGGTTCTTTGACACATGTAAGTTTTAAACTTTACACTAAGTGTCCCCCCTAGGCCTCCCACCTACAATCTTACAACTTACCTACTTACCAATGCACCCACTTACTAACCCATGCACCCATCCATCTACCCACCTAAATGTACTACCTACTTGCCTACCCACCTACCTAGGTGTATTACCTACTTACTAACCCATGCACCCACCCATCCACCTACCTAAATGTATTACCTATTTACCTACCCACCTACCAAGTGTACTACCTACCTATTTACCCACCCATCCACCCAACTACCATGTCCTACAACATATGTACCTAGTTGACTAACATCTTACTAAATAATTGCATGTTACCTACCTTCCTATAACCTATACTTTCTACCTTCTACCTCCTACCTCCCATTTACCATGGCCCTACAAGTTATCTACCTACTTGTTTAACATTGTACAACCTACCTAAGTTTATGTACCTTCAACCTACCTACTTACAAATGTATTATACCTATCTATCTACTTACTTTCTAACTCCCACCTCCCTCCCACCCTATAACCTACCTACCTCTTCTACCTTCCTATTTATTTGCCCAACCTACCTATGACATGTACCTTACTTAGTATAATGAATGGAGTTTGAAATGGAAGAATCAAATTTTAACAAGTTTTGAAATTCGTCATCAATTTGCTATTTTCAAAAATATTTTCTTTCAACTCATTTGAACATTTACAAAATATATTTATTTTATTGATTAGATCCTTGAATAAGCTACAAGATTATGCTTTTATTCGCTTCATTTGAACAAAAACTAAAATAGAAAAAATATGCCATAGTTAGGATTTCCAAGTTGTTTCATAGTGAACAAGATACAATTGACTTGTCCTAGAAAACCAGGGGTTTTTTTTTCATGCTTGTCATTTTGGGGTTCTTTTTGACCAAAAAACCCAGTTTGAAAAACTTGGAATTTTAGTAGTGGTTATTTGTGAAATGTAGTCGTACTTGCCAATCCACATTTTGTAATAGTGCGAATTTGAAATTCAAATAAAAAATACCTTATTAATTGTTCATCCTCATTAGCTTATTTGAATATTTCAAAAAAAATTTTTTTCAAAAAATCTATTAAATCTTTAATTCTATTGTTTAAATGTTGCTTGTAGCTTTTGTTTTTGAAATATGTATTTTTAAAGTTCACATTGGCTCCCAACCTATTTTCTTACATGCAGCCATCTAGTGCCCGCTTAGTGTCCTTCGTTATACTTTTAATTTTTTATGCTTCAATCTACTTGGTGCTTGCCATATGATAATTTGTGTGTTTCCATTCCATGTTACTAGTGTGAACCCGGTGCATAATGCACCTGTCGAGCAAAAAAAAAAAAAAAAAAGGACCGGGAAGATAAAAAAAAAAAAAAAAAAAAAACAAAAAAAAAAAAAAAAAAAA
>Ga0116231_10001503_pt1 | contig 47688 bp, 36 predicted proteins | sample S1TSphgellanicum_2_FD_89695 | JGI IMG/M metagenome (GOLD analysis project Ga0116231, IMG submission 89695) | Host-associated microbial communities from peat moss isolated from Minnesota, USA - S1T2_Fd - Sphagnum magellanicum MG | ecosystem: Host-associated > Plants > Peat moss > Unclassified...
ATTTTTATATTCATAAGTAACACAATATTGAAATCTTTTTATTTAAATTTTTTTTTTCTTGAGATATGGCGGTTTTTTTTTTTTTAATTCTCAAAAATCCCTTTGTTGGATTCGTTGACCCTTTTTTTTTTGTCACTAGGTGGCAAAAATTTGCCACAAAAAAAAACTTGCAAACTAGACTATTTTTGTTGTGCATAGTGTTCATAAACCTTTTCCCAAAGTGTGTTGCATGTTTGACCATGTCCCATAACCAAGTCTTGCAAAACATGGAGAAAAAACAAAAAAACCAATGATTTTCCTCAAGGAAAAAATTGTCCACCTTCTTTTTACTTGCCAAAATTTTAAATGATTTGTTGCTACCATGGTTCATGGTTTCAATGTGCATTAATGTACTAGAAAACACTAATAAAAAACTTCAAAATAGTTTCAAATTTTTTCACAATATCTTGACATGTATTAAAAGCCACAATTACATTTCTTCCTAGTCCCAAAAGTATTTATTCCAAATGGATGCAACAATGGGGGTGGTTGAATGCACAAAACAAACCCTTGCAAGTTACCATTGGAAGGGCATTTCTTACAAACAATGAAAATGCTTTGAAGTCCAAGGCTGATTTTTTGTTGGTATAAATAAAGTATATACGTAATATTACTTTAAGCCTTGTGCAAAACTAATATTACACTAAGTCACACATGACTAATATGTTTTTCAATATTAATATGCATGTTAATATTATTTGTTTAGGTTGCAATACTACTCCTAACCTCCTATCAATTTGTTTCGTAATATTACTATAAAAAAAAGAAGTTTAATTCATTCTTTTTTTTTTTTTTGTCATTATTGGTTTTTTTTTAGAACAATTTTCCCAACAATAACAACTCCATTACTTTGGTCTAACATAGGGCCATGTAGTTCCCAATAATTTCAAATTTGAATACCTATATTTACTTTAGTTTATATACTAGGTATATGGCACTACTAACTCCATTATGATTCCTATGTAAGAAGAATTAGACAAAGATGAATGAGGCTTAGTTAGTTACAAGGTATTTCAAAATCTCCAAAATTTTGAAAACCTTAACTTACCATAAGAATATTAGGAAAAGAATTCAAAAGGACGCCCTTCAAACATATTAATTTAATTGGGTAATTAACCATCTTGTTGTGATTAAGAAAAAATTGGTATGGTGTTCTTGCACTTTTCAAAAATTCATTGAGTGAAGTATCAAATGGGGATAATATCTTGATGTGGATTTGAAGCTTCAAAAAGTCAATATAAATCACATCTTAATAGAAAATTGCAAACATTCTTTACGTCATGTGTTTTGCTTTACATTGGAAATAAAAATGCGATAAAAACTAACTTTGTGTTCAATTACCAAGTATAATGTTTATACTAAAATGAAATAGTACTTATAATCTAAGGTTGAGGTTTAATAATGTAGGTTCGTCTTAAATGGAACATGTAGGTTTTTTTTGGCTTGCTTTTTCATGTCTCAAGTTTAGACCTAGACATTGAACAAGTCATATCAATGTTTTAAAGGATTTGCAAAGATAGCCTAAATGGCTAAGTTTTGTTAATCTATAGTTGACAAGTGGCATCTTCTTAAAATTTAGGGTTCCATAAACAATGTGGCACCCACAAACATGACACCAAAGATATTGTGGCTACAAGAAACATATTTTAGGAGAATTGAACCTTGATCCAAATGGGTCCTACCGTTTGCAAGAAGAGATGGGACTACAAAGACATAGAACATAGGTAGTAACATGTTAGTGAAACAAAGCAAAATTGGAATGTGCATACAATTTGTCAACACATATCATATAGGAATGGAACATATTTGAAATGGAAAGTCAAGCAAAGAAAATCGCAAAAATTGACAATACAACTTAGAGAGTTTAGAAAATTAATGTATTTGTCTAAAAAAAATTGGCTTTTATCTTGTTGGCCTTTTAACTTTCTTTGGCATTCATACTTTGGTCATGATAGAAAATGGAAAACCTTACATAATATAAATATTTTGTGCATACATCTGCACAACCAAATATTAATGGGTTTTGATCTTGTTTCTCAATTTGTTCTTTGTGACGAACAATGTAAAGAAACACCTTTCATTCTTGACGATCCCCACAAAAGTTGTAGCCATAGAAGGCTTTTGATGAGCTTCAACCACTTTAAAAGCTTATGAGAAATAATTTGGTCATTGGTCAATAATGCTCACATCCAATAACATGAGTTATAATATATGGGTAGTTTCATTACTATAACAACATTTGACATTGTAGTAACTGTGGAGAAAGAGGTTTGTTGTTCTAACAAAGTTTCATCAAATAGGGGCATAATGAAAAGATTGTTGGCTCTTATGTTCTTCCCATGACAGTAATAGTTCTTTAGATTGTTGAGTTGAGCTAAGAAATATGTTAAACTTTTATTTGAAGCCAAAATTGGTGGAAAATAATTATGGTGGTGTTCTTGATTTCTTGGGAAGGGAACTTCACCTTCAATTCTTGAATCAACTATTGAGTGCAAGGACTTAATGTACAATTGTGTTGAATACACCACCAAAGACTTGTATTCAATCAAAATTTGTCTGGCAAGAAAAAACATGAAAAATTATTGCATTTTCACATCAAGCAAAGGATTTTCAATCTACATTGCATTCGAAAAAGTCACAAAATTTGCATTTGTTCAACTAATGCTTAAGGGAGGAATTGTAATATGTGTACATAGATTGTAGGGATCAAATATGTTACAATATGCTAGAAAATAAGTCTCAAATAAATTTAATTTCAGTTATATATATATAAACATTTAAAAAATATTAATAAGAACCTTTGTAAGTTTCATTATTCAATGAGACCATTAGCCCTTCCATTAAGTTAATGGTAAATTAAATGTAAATATTGAAAAAAATTAACATAAGAAAATATAAGAAAAATATGTTTTAAATGGATTTTTAAAAATATTTCCAGCTTTTTTATTAAGAATTTAATAGATTATGATTAAAATATTAAAATATTAAATGACATTAACATATATTAAGTGTTTAGCAATTGAAAAAATCAAAAATTCAATTAAAGTTTTATTCTCATATAATTTAAACTTTAATTTGCATAAAATATACATTTATTTTCTTGTATTTGCATCTCAAAAAAATTGTATTAATTGTAAATGCACATTTGAACATGTGATTCTTCATATTATGTAATGAAATCTGAGAATTTCCTCTCATTGATCATTGAAATAAATAATATTCATAATCTCAATATGTTAAGGTTTAATATATGAATATTTTTCAAAAAAATGTCAAGTACATTGTATTGGCATACTTTAGCATACTTGGAAAACTTCAATGTTGCACATAATCAACAATTTGGAAAAAGTTTGGACTTCATGGTTAATCCAATGGGTAACACAATGCAACCTAAACATGAAAGGGCATGCTTCTCTGCTATGTTGTGGCATTTGTCTTAGTAGCACTTTTTAAAATTGAAACCTTGTTTACATTAAAATTAATGAAATCAAAATCTTTTCTACATTAAAATCAATGAGCTTGGAAATTAAGTATAGTCCAAGCATGATTGAAATGTCCCATTTGAAAACAAAAAAAAACTATGAAAACTTCCCAATTTTACATTTTCTTTCACAAACCTAAGAAATGGCTTAGATTTCCCCCTTCTATTTCATTTCAAACAAAATAAGTTCCCTCTAAATTTTGTATAGGTGTTTAGAGTATATATATAGGAATAATAAAATTTATCCAACATGGGTTGTGTTCTATCAATGGCCAAATTTTTTTTAAATTTTCATTTTTTGGAACCTTGTCATTGAAATAGGCCACTTGATTATTGTCACATTTGAGTGCTTTATACACATTAATGCTTTTAAACTATTTGTGATATACATTTTGGGGAATATATTTTGTTTATACATTCTTGATGAGTCCTTGAACCATTTTTTTACTATAGGGGAGAAAATCATGATTGTTTCCCAAGACTTGTCAAGAATCCTTAAACTTGTTCAAATTAGAAATGAAATACATCAAATATATTAGTACTTTTAACATTTTGGCATTTTCTTGTGAATATATATTTCAATCTAGCAATAAAAATAAATTTTTTGGCTACAATTGAAGCAAGGAAACAAAATCAACGAATAGGTACAAATTGGAGCTAAAATCTTTCGACATTTTTGGGTCATTAATTTTGAAACAAATTGCATTTGTAAAAAAATTGATTTAATATCTACAAAATGGTAAAACTATTATGGTAGTACCTTAATAATCTATGTATTATATATGAAACAAAAAACCTTCCGATATGAATTTGTCATTAAGTTTTAAAGACATGAATGGGGTCCATTGGATATTTCATGGAAATTCCTTTTTGGCATCCCAACCATGATTGAACCCAATAAGACTTAGAAAACACTAAACACTAAACCCTAAACACATTTGTCACTATGATTTTGTCAAATTATTTGCAATACAACCATTTAGCACATGTTCCAACGTTAATAAAATGTGGATGTGCTTCTAACATTTAACTACATAAACATGTGTGTGTGTGTGTGTGTGTGTGTGTGAAAATGGTTTAATTTTTAATATTATGATTATTAAGGATTCAAATTTAGTTAGGTAAAATATTGATGAAAACACATTTCAACTATTTCACACCATGTCAATTGTATGTTATTCTTTATGAACTTTTTTTGCCATTGAATTGGTTTGTTCCAAAGTTCATTTCATGTTGAAAATACATGTATTTAATGTTAATTTTGTGCATACATGTACAAAATTACGATATCTAGGTGGAAAGTGTTCATTAGCACCACGAGGTTTTGATAGTGCACTTCCCATTCAAAACAAACAATAAAGTTCCTAGATCCACAAAAAACATGGACTTGTGCACTTCATTCAAACACAAGCAAGGTGACATCATATTGCACACATAGGAGGAAGACAAAATGTTGCAAACAAAATGTCATTTGCAAGTTTCACATACCTAGGTATATACATTAGCAACAACATTGTGAGCCATCAAGGATCCAACACAATTCCCTTGACAATGCTTGTTGTGGACATAGACTTAACAAATCTCATTCATATGTTTTCTTAAACATTGAATCACCAAATCACAACTTTGTGATGTTGTGTACAATAGAATTCAAAAACTTCACACAAAAACAATAAAGGTTAAAAGTTGACAATTATATACAAAAGTTGGCAAACTAAAGTGGTAATAAGAGGAAAATAAAAATGGAGGATGATGGTGAAAGGAAATTGAAGCTTGAAGAAGTTGTAATCAAAGCCATTGTTGTTTTGAATTTGATGTGATGTCTAATCTTTCCTTATCAAAAGCTAGCATTTAATGGTGCTTATTGCCATGGGCAATGTCCCCCCATTGTCAATAGATTAGTTGGCATTCTAAAAACTTTCAATGTTGAATCTAACAAAAATGGTGAAGTTTTCAACCCTAAATTGAAGCTTGGAAACCAAATGCCCTTGAGGAAGGTTAAAAAGATGTGAAACTGCAGTGTTAAATAAAACATTATTAAACATGTTTGCAAACATCTATTGCTATAATAGATTATAAACATTTTTTTTTTTTGGAAAACTCGGGTCTTTCCCTAGGGAAAGTTCATTATTCCCCGGGGAAATTGCCCTTTTCCCTAGGGGACATCTCCTACCCCTTGTGAAAGTTAGTTTTTTTGGGGGAACTTCATTTCCTCCATGGGGAACTTTTCTTGTGCCCTAAAAAAGTTAATCCTTTGTTAGGCACATGGTTACCCCTGAAGAGCAACTTAAGCCCCTTTCTCCTTTGAAAATATGTTTGTTTGCTAGGGCAACTTAAGCCCTTGCTCCCTTAGAAACATGGTTGTCCCTCGGGGAGCAACTTAAACCTATTTCTTCCTAAGGCAACTTATGCCTATTTCTCCCTACGGCAACTTATGCCCTTGCTCCCTTAGAAACATGGTTGTCCCTCGGGGAGCAACTTAAACCTATTTCTTCCTAAGGCAACTTGTGCCTATTTCTCCCTACGGCAACTTATGCCCTTGCTCCCTTAGAAACATGGTTGTCCCTCGGGGAGCAACTTAAACCTATTTCTTCCTAAGGCAACTTATGCCTATTCTCCCTACGGCAACTTATGCCCTTGCTCCCTTAGAAACATGGTTGTCCCTCGGGGAGCAACTTAAACCTATTCCTTCCTAAGGCAACTTATGCCTATTTCTCCCTACGGCAACTTATGCCCTTGCTCCCCAAAGAACATGGTTCTCTTTGAAGAAATTCAAACTAACTTGGACAATTGTTTTTCATCTAGTTTGTTTGTGAATGAAAAAGAGAATTCAGAAAAAGGTTCAAACCCAGAACCTTTGGATTGCAAGGAGATTCTAACGACTGCATTAATTTCTTTCTTAAAAATAACATAAGATTTTTTTTCAAGCATTAATCATTATGCAGCTGTAATTAATTATCAAATCTGATTTTTTTCCTATTAGGCATTGTACTGTATCATATTATAATTATGTCGAGTCCTATTGTACATTAAACTCAATGCCACTGTTTAGTGTTTGCCCTTGTACTGCTATTGACAACATTGGGATGTCAAAACTTTCAGAACCGGCCAATGTTGTATGGGTAATTGATGTTGTGGCTTTGATTCCCAGTTCCGATTATCTGAAAGTTTAAAATCAACGAACTGCCTACTCTGGTTTTTAAAAACAAGTCAATTCAGAATGGTTCTGGTTATTTGGAATATAGAGAACCTATGATTCTCATGAAAGAACTGGGAAATAATTGCAGGTTTCTGAGCAGTAGTTACTATTTATGATTATTGTTATTATTATTATTACTATTATTAGAATGGTTATATATCACAAACAGTTCTCTGAGTTGTTAGCACAGCAGTTATAGAATCAAAGCACTTCCTTAGTTATCAAGGGTGTTGGTTGCCATTTCTGATACCCACACAACACTGGAATTGACCGCCTTCATTTATGACGAACGATGTGATGAAATATTGTAGCAGTATGTTTTACTACATACCAAACCCTAGTCATAGTTTTGTGACAAGCACGAACTAAGTGAAGTTTAACCCAGCTATCAGCCCTTCCAGTCTCCATGAGACACTCCAACAAACAACTTGGACAAATTATGAAATGATTCATGAGTACTAATCCACACTAACTAAAATTGTGGGATTCCAATGTACTAACCAACAGGGTTATCTTTTTAAAATGAGTGACATACAAAAGTGGAATTTTTTTCCCTGAAAAATAGCAAAACGAATCAATTTTGCACTAGAAAAACACATATATCCAAAACTTTCCCAATTCTTTTGTCAAAGAAACAACAAAATTTGTCAAAGGAAAAATCACTACTCACCAGCACCTGTTGATGTGTCTGTCTGCATGCTCCTGTAACTGCATCATGGCATAACTAGAAAAACGGCCCCGTTGATTGTTCATGAGAACACCCAGTCTTTGTTTTTTGGTGGCAAAGTGTAGGGTAAGGCCCTAGGATGAGGGCATTACTAGAATAAGGGCCTGCACAAGGCAATAGTTGAGTGCGGACCTGATGCAACCTGATTCTGTTAACGCCCTTGTCTGAGGGATCTACCTCTTGTTGTAAAGAAAGAGGCCAATACATGAGATCAAACAAGACAAACCTAGAATCAAGTGGTGAGGTAAACCTGTATGACTTTCATGAACCCACCTTGTAGATGGCGGGAAGTTTACAAAGCATAAGAACCTTCCTTGAAATGAAGTTATATACTATATACTCTTTATCATGGAGGTAAATTATGAAATCTACACCCTCCAAATGAATGACCGTTGGAGCCTGTCAAAACTTTACCCTTGTTCTCCTTCCCTCATTACTCAACCCCTCTCAACTGCCCTGCAATACCTTAGATTTACATTGAAGCAATGGACATAAACCCCACCCTTGACAACCCTTGACAAGGGACTGTAGTCTTACAGCAATGGCCAGGGTGAACCAGCGCTCAAGTTAGTACCTTCACTTTTTTGAGTGAGGCCTATTAGTAGCTATATTAAATCCAAAAATTGTTATGTTGAACTCAGAGACCTTGATTTAGCGGATGCATGGGATATTTGTAATATTTCAACATAATTTAAGTGGATTTTGGGATTTTCACCATGGTGCCAAAGTGGATGCTGGTTTACCCAAGACTTAGTGAAGAGGCTCTTATTTCAGAATCCTGGCTAAGGCATTTGCCTTCTCTCAGAAATTAAAGAAGATTAGACGTGCCTACATTTTTACATTAATTTCTGTCTCCCAGGTATTTACGGGAAACGCCATAGTATTCTTCATTTTAATCCAAGAAAAATAATGTACAAACGGGCACTGGAAGCAGCAGAGAGAAAAAGGGCGGAGGCGGAGGTAAGTGGGATTGTCATCTGGCATTCCCAGCTGTCTTTTCTGGATCATGGAAACCAATGATCCTCATCCCAGAAATTATTAAACATTGGCAGCAGAGGTGGACGGACTTGGGGAGGGAGTGACTCATCTGTCTGCTTCATTTGCAGGAGGAAAAGGAGCTGTTGACAAAGAGAAAGTTATCTAACAGGGGGGGTTTACATGATTGTAGAAAGCAACTGCAACCAGGTTAAGAATATGGGTACAGTAGTAAGTATGTAGGAGTCGGCCCTCCTTTCTCCAATTTGTCATATAGTTGTCGTTTCCTTGGAAGTCAAGTATTTCAAATCCTTCTTTCTGACAGTTGGTGGGGACAAAAAAAATTAAAATCATCACCTATGGTGCTTGATTGCCTAATGTGGCTTTTCTCATCAGAGGGGTGAGGTGAGGTGAGGTGATACAGAAAAGAAAGAAAGAAAGAACGGAAGAATCAATGAGTGTACTTAACCTGTATTTCAACCTGGAGGGTTGGGTACATTGGGTGCACCGGCAAAAATAATAATAATTAGAGCTTGCTATATACCATACCCTTTGAATTCACTTTCTGTTCAGCCTGACACAACTTTTTCCAGACAAATTATTGACAAAATTATGTTTGATAATAATAGTAATTATAATAATGAGTTTGCTATATACCTTACCATTTTATTCACTGTCTGTTCAACCTGGCAGAATTTTCCAGGCCAATTATTATGAAAACTATTTGTCAAAAATTCTTGGCCTCCTTGTTTCTAGAAAAAAGGATAATTCAAAATTGTGTGATACTTATTGTTTCTAAAAGCCCACAGTAATGGGCAGCATTGGGGACGGGGGAGATGGAGGGGGGACCCAGAACACACATGAGATGAGATGATGAATTTTAGTACCTATTTAGACACATGGGGGCCCCTTTCTCAGGAATTCAAGGATTCGGAATTTGTGCTGAGGTGTTAGCCCTTTGTAATGACAAAAACCTGGCCTCTTGATGTGAGCTTCAATCTTTGCATTTACTAAACTCCTTTCTTTCTTTGTGGCTTCAGAACCTATGTTCTAGAAGGGTAGAAACCTAGCTCTAGAACAGTCCAATGTTTCAGGAGGGCAAAAGGCCATTGGCAAGATGCCAACAAATTTTTTCTCTCCACTTTCAATTGCTGAATGAATCAACGAATGGGGGTTGCCACTTGGATGGGCGGAGGAGGTCAAGAAGCAAAGTAAGTGACATTCTCATTCTTTTTCTTCTTCACTCAAAATCATGTAAGCCATGCTGCTTACTTGACACTGCCTAAATCTATGTCCTTCACCAAATCAACTTTAAGATTTTTTAAATCAGCCCACCACCCTTTTGTACATACCTTCTTTTCATGACCTGCTTGTGTGATGAGACTCAAGTACACAAACTTTTCTTTGTTGCAGCTTTATTAGTAGTAGGCCATATGAAAAGAAGACCCCCAAAGTTTGGTCAAAAGTTTGGATGGCATCTTCTATATTGAAGAAGTAGTGTTTAAAATCAATGTCATTGGATAGAATATTGATTTTTATGCACCCCAAATATTTTTCAGTAAAATCAACCAGTAGTAAACTGAATGTACATGAGAAGAAGTCTTTTTTTGAATTATTGATTTATTATAAATTTGTAATCTAGCAAAGGTGGGATCATCTGTAAGCTGCTTTAGCCAAATGTAACCTAAAAATTAAACCCATTCAAAAAATCATTGAATTTATGACAAAAGAATTCCTAAGTTTGCAACAGTACAAAATTTCACACATGGAAACCAAAGGCTGATGAAAACCTCTAGGATTTATTTTCTTGAAGCAAGCTGCAAACATTGCCTTCCAAAATTGCTTCTCCACACCCCACCCCTTATATATGTACCCACTGTTCACAACCATATGTGATGAGGACAAATTTCTTGTTGCAGCTTTAATAGAAGGCCATTTGATAAGACTGAAAAGTTGGGTTGCCAAGGCAGCACCTGCTACACCCCCGATATGGTGCTAGCATAAAAAGCCAAGCATATACATGAGAACCAATAAGGTGAATTTCTTGGAGCAAGCCGCAGCATTGCCTTTCAATTTCTACTCCACACACACACACACACACACACACACACACACTTGCATTTCATCACTTTTGCCTTGTTTTGGATTTGAAAAGCAATGGGGAGAGCGTCTGGAATCTTGATGGGTAAATGTAAGCGGTATCATATGTAGCCTGATATATGGATACATATTATACACATATATATTAAACATTTGTATCGCCACCATCTTTAGGGTTTGGGGACAGTTCTGTGCAACATTGCTTGAGGAGGTTCATTTACATCTTTACACTTCTTCATCAACAATTCTATTTGTGTTATGAGTTCCTCAAGGAGTCTTGCATATGAGTAAGAATTGAGTTGAATTTGGCCCACTTAATGACGCTAAATTGTAAGTAAGTAAGTAAGTAAGTTCAATATACAAGGAAAAGGAAAAAAAGCATACTCCAAACATGTACTTTGTTAAGAAAAATAATGCACACATCCCATCTATTTTGTGAAACTGTTTTTATGTAACTTGTTCACAAACCTTGTGTAAGTATTTTAGACTATGTACATGGCTCAGCTCACATGTATGTTTTGTTGGGTTCCTTCCAAGGGAAAAATAATTAGCCCACTACCAGATTACTACTGTGCCCCTTTGGAATAATTGGGAGTGAAATTGTGCTGCCCTTGTCTTTTGCCAAAAAGATTCGCCAAATTAGACACCACCCATTAGGTGGATCTGAATGGACCACTATGAATAGTGGTGTAGGTTACAGAAAAAAGCTGCTGATGGGTAACTAAATTATTGAACGGCTGGATTCTTCAAGTATCTTCTCTCTTCCCCACCCTTCCCCCACACCTGCCTGCATTATGTACCTATCTTTCCTGTTTTCATTTTCAAACAACCTTTTAAAAATTTATTGCTGCCAAAAGAACACACACCATTATTATCATTATGATCACCCCAACATACATTAGGTGCTTATGACCAGTAAAATTCTCCCTTCCCACTCTGCATATCCCTCTCTCTCTCCAGAGTCCAAAAACCCTCTTCCAGTCCCCCCGCTTAAAAAAACAGCTTCTCTGGTTTCTCACCAAGTATTGGGAGCAGGGCAGGGGGTGGTTTGTGGTTGTCTCGTCTCCTTTGCATATCCTTGGTTGGTCCCATTTGTATCCAATAAAATGGTGGAGGGAAGCATATACTGTGATGATAGTGGTGTTATTGTGGGTTTGATTGTTCGCCACCCATCTGATTTTCTTTGAGCTCCGAGTTAACTTATGTACACACACACACACACACACACCATGCACACCGAGCATGCAGGAAGAAGAAGACAAGGAGACCGAGACAACAACATGAAGAACAGGACAGGAGTGTTGTGGGATTTTGTCAGCCCCAACCCACCATCTTCACATCCCAGAAAACATGGAGCAAGAAGGAAGAAGTAGGTCACAAAAAGTAGTGGGCAAATCTGCACCTGAAACAACATCCTCCTATGGTGGGTCTTGAATACCAAATTTCAAGCCAGTACATCCTTAAAAATACAAACACTACTTCAATATGAAGAAATGATGCAAAGTCTGCCGACTATATATCAGTAGGTATTGAGTGGTTTTGTCTCTTCAATCTTTCTAATGAAAAACTACTCTTTTTCACTCTTTTCAAAGGCTTGTTGTTGGACACTTTTTAACTATCTTCAAGGAGAGCAATACTTACAACATGGTTGCTCAATTTTTTTCCTCAATCTCCTCCTAAGGAGTCAGAAGTTTGCCACTACTCCTTGGGGATTCAGTACCTGTACCAAGCTGGTATGAATTTTAAAAAAAGATCCAATACCAGTACCAGCTGGAATGTTCAAAAGTCGATACCTGCCCGATACTGGTTTGCACTTTGCAGCACTCGGCTGGCCAGATCCAATACCAGTACCAGGTGGGTATGCAATTTTTAAAAAAAAAGACCCTATACCAATACCAGTTGGTATGTTCAAAAGTTGACACCCACCCAATACTGGTTTGGAGTTTGGACCACTTTGGCTGGCCAAGGTTACACCATGATAACAACTAGGTTTGAGGGCTAATATGGATAATGTTTTACACCACACACTTAACATGATAGCTACTGATCGCGTTCAACATGGTTTGGTTTGGTTTGGTTGGGCAACCCCCTCTCAGCAAGTCAAGTTAAAATGGGGAAATATGATGGAAGTGATGTTTTGCAATCTCAAATTCCACACTACCTATAATAATGAGGGATTACCATATTTTAGTAAAGGTGGGTAATGTACTCCCAAGTTGCAGGTGGTTGTGTGAATTAATTCAGCTGTTGGCAGGATGTGGGAATTTCCAACCATCATTGACGTACCTTATTTGAAAAAAATTGAAAGGTAATCAATCCTCTTCCACGGCTTAGTCATTTCAATTATTTTTCACCTTTTTTCTTTTTCTCTTTGGGGCCCTTCTCACCAGTTTTTTTTGGTAGGAATTTTCTTTTCCAGCCAAAGTGGCAATCATCCATAGGAAGATTTACAAACAGTGACGATCATCCCATCCCTAGGAAGATTTAGCCAAATCTGGCAATAAACCGGATATAAAGTATAAATCTTTGATCATTGTTCTGTGTTTTTTGGCTAATCACTGAAAATGAGATATAAAAACCTGGAAAAAATAATCTCACTTCTGACAGTTGAAATCCTCCAAAATCACATCATTTTCTAAATTTTAACAATTAATTTGGATTTCAGCCAAAATATCGCCAACAGAAATAAAGACTGCAAATTGTCACTCGTCTAGATAAAGAATTTGAGAAAGTGGTCAAGCATTAGCTCTGGTATTTTCCCTTATTCTAAAAAGAATTCCCATCAATTAAGGTCATCCCCTAGGAGTACACAAATTAGTGAAACCTAGGCCTCAATAACAGTCTCCCCTAAAATCTTTTCAGAAAAATTGTTGGGTTAGTGGGGAGGGTTCAATGCCCATACGGTAGTTGTATGTGAAGTGGGTAGTCAATGTCTGTGTGATAATCAAGTAAATATTGCTGTGGTGGAACTCCAAGTAATTAATAATTTCTTAAGGTGGAAGCATTTCCTGTCTTCATTCATGCCTGGATGATATCTTAAAATCTTAAGCTAAACCAAGGTTCTACATGGTTCAAAATACTATGAATTTAAAAACATATTTGTACAAGGATTCTTGGAAAATTGCAGGATTGATAGATTGCTATCTGAAATTGTTGGAACAAATATGTTAATAGATATGAAGTTCATTTCTAATATGATTGAAATCAGGCCCAGCTATTCACAAACATCACACCTTATAACTAACACTAACTATTCAAAAATGAAAGAGAACAAAAAGGGGGTAAAAAATCAAATAAAAACCTGATGGCTAGAACCATCACTTGGAAGACAAAAGGGAAGGCCAAAGAACCGCCAAAAGATGCCAGCCCACAAGAACCAAAGAAAGGAGAGAACTAGTCCCTCATGTGGGAGGAAATTATTTCACCCACACCCTTTTATTGTCGCATGCATGCAAATCATGAGATTTAATAGTAATAGAAGGTATGAAACAAGCATTTCTTGCCAACACAATCTTCCTCTCTAGAGTAAAGGCTAAGGCACAATGAAGAGCAATATTAACATGTTGTTTGAAAAATTGAATGTAAAAAGATAAAGACAAATTATCTCCCGATTATCTATCATGAAAAAGACAAGCATACTCCTTGATGAATCAATCCATATCACCCCTAGGTGCATTGTGCACCTTCATGGCCATTGGAATAAAGTGGTGTCTCTCATGAAGCCCTCTATACTTGCATATATTAACAATAGTGCTAAATTTTGCAGTTGCACCTACTGGTCGATTAATGACACTTGTACCCATTGTCTTCTGTGTTGGATTAATACTCATCACATTTGCAATGAAAATTTGGTCCTTGCGAGTCATGTAGAGATCAGTTCGTAATGAAACTTTTGACATAAAGGTGTACCATCACTTTTTTCATATAACATGTCCATTTTCTTTCAAGAAGGCATACATAATGTCTTTGATTGTGTCATGTGTGGCTATCTAATGACCTTCAAATGGACAACGTGTTAGATGTGTGCCATATGTGTTTAACTCATGTCCACACTCACAACATATGAGAAAACAAAATGTCGAAAGTTAAATCAAACCAAGACGAAAATGCAGTGTTACAATGAAAATAAAAATAGAGTGTGCAATGCAAAATAAACAAATAGATGACTTAACAATCAACCATAGCCCTACCCCCTTGCCCAAACAATACCTTCAATGTTAAATTCATGTTACAAATATTTTTGATGTTTTTAACTAACTAAAGATATACCCTTAACATCCATCTATTAAGGAAGGAAGGTTGTTTGTTTTGATTTGTCACATGAAGGCCTTCAAAAGCACAATGCTCCCCCACCATCCTTTTGGTATCCTTGGAAAGTTGTTGATGAGTAGGGATGCATCGAATGGTTTTGTAATGCAAGAGATTTTGAATGTTGATTTTTTTCATTTAAATTAAGTGAAATATTTATAGCAAAAAAAAGAAACTTGGATGCACTCTTGATATTTTTGAAAAGTCCTCGATGTGTAGGGTTTCATGGAGGTGATTTTATAATTATTACTAGACTTAATTTGCAAGAGATACTAGATTTTGAGTATTTTTTTATTGGAAATTTATTAAAATCTGTTTTTTTCAAATTTTCAAACTTAGGGTGAAATAAGGTGTATCATTTTCCCTTCCAAATTTCATTCAAGATTATAGTTTGTGCTCAATTGCACATGCCACACTAGTCTTACTATTAACAAAGGTAGTTTGTTTGTTTTGTTTGATTATTTTATAACGTTTAAATCTTTCAAACCGCATGGCTCATGGTGGTGTTTTGATATTGTTGAAAGCCCACAATGACTACCTATGAATGCATGAAGGTGATTTCATAATGTTTACACATTGCAATGTATGAGCTATTGAATTTGAGTATTTTCATGATTAAAAATTCAATATGAATAAAAAAAGTTCAAAATTTAGAGAATTGGGGGTGTGAAGCTAATGTTGAAAAGCCATAATATTATGTGCTTTCATAATATGCAGACCTATGCTGCAGGAATGATTGAATTTTAAGTAATTATTTTAATGAAAATTTCAAATAAAAATGAAAAATTCAGAAAATTGGATTTCACACAAATGTATATATTTTGTAAAAATATACAATGTGTGCTCAATGGCAGGGCCATGCTAAGAACATGTAAGTAAGTACATGAGAGGTCTTAAAATTGAGTCAAAATAGTATCATTAGTATCACAATTTAGACCTACCACTTTTTAAGAAATTTGGCATGTTGAAAACAGAAGAAATTAATACAGAACTATAGTTTTCTTGGTTTTTTAATTATCAGAAAAAACCCCCACACATAATGGGAAGTTGGGAGAGGAAAAAAAAAGAGATATATTTTTGGTCAGCCACATCCTTCATAGGGGGTTGACATCCTAGGCCCAGAGGACCGTTGCAGCTTAGAATAGGTTCCTAGTCTATATAAGCCCGGCTAGAATAGGCCCCACACAAACTCCTAGTTCTAGGTTCCTATCCTAAGGTACCTAGCCGTTCTGGGCCTACCTACTCCTGTCCCCCTTAATACCAGCATCAAATTTTTGCATGTCACAATGAAATAAAATAATGCTACGTCCCTCCCTCCCTCCAAGGTGAAATGCTTTTTCTACGTGTATTTTAAAACGTTTTCAGCCTTTTTTAAGAGCTAGCTAGTCCTAGCTTCTATAGGAATATATTCTGGTGGCGTTTTATTTTATGAACAGGAAAATCTATAAAGAGGAGATTGATCTTCTTCCCCAATTTAAAATATATATAAATTTGATTGAACAGTGAAATTGCCCCAAAATAATGTACCTAATTAAATTGTGAACTATTATTGTGTTTTATTACTATAAATGGTTTTGGGAACCTTGACAATGAGTTTCAAATCAATCCTCTACTTAAGTTAGTTGGTAGTAAAACATGACTTGAGTGCCGAGTTTGGGTATGCAAATTCAAATAATGTGAAGTATAAATATTTGGACTTTTTTTTCCTTAAAGGGGAGGAGCTGGAATTTAAATTTTCAGTTTTTGCTTTTGCAAAAAGTGGGAAATGTTTCTGGAAAAAAAATTGGAAAAGAGGGAAAAATTTCCCTGAAAAGTCATACAAAGCTGTGAAAAAAAAGCATAGAAGGAAGTTATATATTATAATATTTCGTACAAAAATGATTAATTGAACAGATATCAGAAGTCACACTATCACATACCACCTTTTAGTTCCACAGAAATATAGATAAAAAAAAGAACTGGATATCATGCATTTGATAATTTCCATTTCATTTTCTAAGTTCAAAAAGTTTTTGAAAATATTTCCACCGCCAAAAATTGCAAAATACATAAACTTCCCCAACTCAACACAAATATTTTCATTTCATTAAATGCTTTGCAATTTACCCAAAAAAAAAGAAGGGCATTTGTTTGGTTCCCAAGTTCCTCCCGCCACTTTTTTTTCTTTCTTTTTTTCAGATTTGGCTCCTTTTATTTGTTCAGGTTGAAATGGATTGTCGGAATGATTGGAACCCGACAAGTGCAAGCGAATTGCTGGGCCAAGAATAACCAATGAAACTCATGTGTCTTCACTTCATTTCATATATTTACAAACCATCGGATGTTTTGTCCACCAGGGTGACTACAAGGGATAATAGCAATAAACTGGAAATGACCTTGGCTCACATATTCATTCCCCACAACTAGTGTGCAAACTGCAAACACCTTAAGGGAGCTGGGTCACTCTTCTGAACAATCTGCTTGTAATTTCTTCTCTTGTTTGTGAACCAACACAATGTCTGCTTATAAACAAGCATCCACTGACCACAAGAAGAACTTGTAAGAAGCCAACTCCAAACTCCAAACTCTAAGGGTGCAGTACTAAACGGTTCTACAAACAGGACTTTCTTCACCTACTAGCAAAGGAAGAGAATCCAACCCAATCCTTGACCTCCCAAGTCATCCAGGGATTGGGGATTTAACATTGCAAATTATAAATTGGAACCATATTTGAGAATATTTACATACTTATGGGGCCATTTGAATTCCCCAACACTTGGGAGTTGGGGTCGTTAACCCAGCAATTAGTAGAAAGGATCTGTTTGTAGTAACATATGTTGCAATGGGGGACAAGGGACATTCAGGTCTATGATCATTCAATGAGATGTCCTTGTTTGAATATCTTCAGTTAATTCATAATAAGTAGGGTTGGGTGATATATTATTATATTAGGTATATTGGTGATGGATTGTGTGTTGTTGTGATGGGGTTCAATGGTCAAGAGAGATTTCTCATATAGGGTGGAGAAATCCATGCCCCTCCAACAAAAACCACAAGAAACTACCCTAAGTTGTAAAGTACCACACCTCTAAAATTTTCATGCTGAAACTCCTTTGAGCTTGACCAACTCATGAGCATCTTTGCTTCACAAATTCTCTACTATAGGGTGGTGCTTGGGCAATTCTTGCACAGGATCCTGGAATCATATAGGTAGTAGTCACCTCCCCAAGATTTTTTTTTGATGTCATGGTGCATCGATGAGGCTCTTATTAGCCCTATATAGGATAGATTAGCCACCAGTTTCTTTTTCCCTAAGCCATAGAATTCAACAAGTACATGGTAAATGGAACCATAACGTTTCCAATTCTCCCACAAAGTCAAAATGATTTTCTAAGGCTTGGAATTGGTAAACAGTTGGATGTTGTGGTGGGGTTTTATGTCATTTGTTAAGTGTAGGGTAAAGCCCAAGGGTAGGGCTTGTGCATAATAAGGGCCTGCGCTCAGCAGGGCAGTTGCATGTGCGATTCCAATGAAGCCCATGTCCATGTGACACCACCCAACCATCCTAGCAAAAATACACTAGATAATCGGTATTCCCTCCAATTGCACTAAAATAATCTCAGCAGGTCATTACATAATATGTTATGTGTATAATATAAACTTGGTACAAATTTTGGGATTTTGTGAAAGTTGGAGTTGTCTTCTCTTTGTTTACAGTCAAATAGAATTTTCAATAGAATTCTATTTCAATTATCCAAACTTCAATGAAGGTTCTTGAAACCTAATACTTGTTTACAACTCTGATAAATTTTTTTGAAAATTCAGAATATGTTTTCAGATGTCCTCTTTTAGGGTTGGTTTTACATATTCTCTGATGAGTGAAATCGAAAGATGTGCCCCCAAAATTCCAAAGTGCAAATATTTGGACAAAATTGAATAACAAATTAATGTGATGAAGGATGTAAGTTATGGCTACCAAAGTCAAACATATATTCAAATCATGCTTGTTACATGGCATAATTACATACAAATTTTTGGGGGGTTGAATTTGAAGGTGTGCTAGTTTCATGTCAATATTTATGATACATGAAATGGTTAAACACTTAAGACCACAGAATTAAGAATGTAATTCACAAGTCAACTACTTGTCCAATGGCTTTAAAACCTACAAAAAAATTTGAATCCAGGCTCATAAGAAGAAGTATGGCGGACAATTTGAATACCCAATGATTTAATTTGTGATATCTGTAGATTGTGAAGTAGGTGGTTAAAAGTGTGGTGTTTTGAACTTGGTTGGTTAAGTAGAATAACCACTAACTACCTATTATGTGTGTGGCATAATTACCAAAGAAACATAATTGCATGTTTCAATTGGCATGCTTAATTATGTGGAAACGTCTTTAGAGCAAGTCAATAACAAAATGGGCACAAATTGATGAAGGATGCTTTTTTTATTGCTTAAAGACCCACACCATGAGACGCCTTGCATTTGAAGATTCAATTATTTCCTAGGGGCAAGACATCCCTCATTGGCTTGGGTTGGATGTTTATGTGACCCACCCATCACTCATCCATTCGCATAGTGTGCACTATATACTGGAAAGCGGAAACCCGCATCGATGACTTAGTTCTGGATGAACCATTGACCGAGTTACCAGGGTTCAACCATGGTAACTTATCCTGTAAACCCTTTTGTTTTCAGCCTCTCCTACCTAAGTAACTAACTACCGGTGTAAGTGGGTAATGAAAGTGCATGTAGGGAATGTAAGTTGTCATAATGCAGGCATGTAAGTGGGTAAGGCACTTGATGACCACTAGTAGGTAGAGACATGTGGATGATCAGTACATAGCTAACCACTGTGGTTAGCTCCCATACACCATCCATTCTTTGCATGGTGTGCTGGTGAGTGCTTGGCAAATCTAGTTATCAAAGGGGGGGAGGGAGGGAAGGGTGGGGTTTACATTAGGGTTAGTTAAGGGTTAAGATAACTAGATTTAGATGCAAAGTTCCGACCCCACAATCCCCCTCTCCCCTGCCAGCCCCACCCCAAGATAATTATTCAGAAAAACGGACCCCCTATGAGATCGTCTTAGTTGTCAACCTAGGCTACAACAACCCTAACTTCACTTGCCATGCTTTTATTAATTATAATAAATAATAATAATCATATTTGCTACGTGTATAGGTAGGTAGTAAGTAACGGTCCTCACTAGACAGCCTACTTAGTTAGCATAGGTATGTTCAAGCTGAGGAAGATTTACCTTGTCGTGGGCTTCGTTAATTTGTTTTTACTGCCACAGAAATTCAGGCCCCTTCGTGATGTGGAAAATCCCTAAACATTGAATTAATGAGAAAATTCACTTCGTCAAATTTTAGAAAAAATACTTAATTTGTAGAAATTGCACCATTGTGGGGGTGGAATGCATACATACCTTTTACCTAGCCTAGTGGTCAAATTTTGTCAATGATTTTCTATTGTCTCAGATTTAAGTTTTTTTATTCATGAAAATTGAATTTTAAAAAAATTATGAATATGTACAAAATGAGTTGAACTCACTCACAAAGGGCTTACTTGGCTTGCCTGCTTGCTTTGTCAGATACATAACGTGAATATTTTGTCATTTTGGTCAAGGACATATTTATAGGTATACATTTGAATTTTGTGAAAAACAATGCATTTGGGGGGTGGGGGGGGTTTCCAATGTGTATATAGTCAGTTGTATTTGTGAAAAAGAGAAAGAATCCACTTTTTCAAATTTGTAGGAATATCAGGTGAAATCATCGAAAAACTAATGCCCCTGTTTTTTTGGGGGTCAATTATGCTTTTGGCAGAGGTACCTAGAAGGTACATAGTCTTTTTTTGTTTTTTGTTAACTACCCATCACCATAAATTATCAATAGGTGAAAGTTGAATGTGGGATTTTATTTTTTGGTGTGTTTTTATCTCCCAGGACCAAAAATGAAAAAAAAGAAAAAACGAAAAAGAAAAACTCACAAAGCAAGATGAATGAATGTGGCAGTGTGTACTTTTAACGTGAAAAATATGATTTTGACGCTTACAAAGGATTGCCACTAATTCGCCATATTTTAACAGCCGGTTTAAGCAGGTAGCCAAAAATATGAAAGAAGTTATTTTTAAATGACTTTCATATAAAATCTATAGCTAAATTCGGCTAAATCTTCCTGTGAATGAACTCCAGTTTGGCTACATCACAAAATGAATTTTTTAAATAAATAATTTTATTAAAAAACCTGCCTGGAAGGAAGTGATTTGGCTCATTTTCAACAGGTAGGTAGGTAGGTAAATTGCAGCACCACTGAATGAAGTGGGTAGGTAGGTTATGTTTTTTCATTAAATTTTTCTTAGCACACCACCATTCATTCCTTCCTTCCATCAAATTTTTTTATTTAATTACCGCAGTGGTGTCGTGTTTCTGGGCATTGCATTTTCTTTCTTTCTGCGCCGAGAAAGACAAACACAGAAAGAAAGAAAGAAAGAAATACAGAAAGAAAGAGAGAGAGAGAGAGAGAACAAGAGACAGAAAGAGAGAGTTTTGTGTGTGTGCTTGTGTGAGCGCGCGCGCGCGCGCTGGTGCGCGTGTTTTTTTTTTTGGGCAATTTTGGTGGAGATTTTCGTGTAAGATTGTTGTTGCTGTTTGTTGTTGCTGTTGTTGTGGCTCGTAGCAGTGTTTTTATCGTCTATCATGGGTTGCAAATATTGAGGCTAAATAGAACAAAATCGGCCACTATTCAACCTGATTTGCACTTGGGGGACAAACAAAAGGTTCCAAAGTTTGCTCTTGTTGAGGGAGGGAGGAGAAAAGATCGGTCATTTGTTTATTTGTTTGTTTGCTTGTTGTTGTGGGGAATTGTTCTAAAAGGAAGGGTGAATGGTGCATCACCATCATCATCCGTATCATTAGCTTTGTTGTTGTTGCTTTTGGATTTTTATTTTTTTGCAAGATGGATTTTTGTGTGTGTGATTTCGGGGTTAGGTAGTGCATTGCGCAGAGAATAATAGCATCAGCTTGAAAGGCTTTTTGAGCTTGCTTTCGAGTTTATTTTCTTTTCTTTTCGATAATCTTGTTTCGGTTTTGTGTTTGTTTGCTTCTTTGAGTAGGGTTGTTGGAGGACGTGTTGGGTTTGAAGCTATTGTGGATTTGGATTTGGAGAGGTTTTTTTCCCTTGGGTGCAGGAGCTTTGGTGGATTCCCAGACCCTCTTTTGCTCGGAAGTGGCTTTTGGTGAGTGTGGCTGATGGTGGGTGCTTTTTTTTCTGGGTTTCCTTGAGCTGCTCGCGCGAGAGAGCTCTCAGGAAGAAGCGGTGCAGAGCGGAATACAAGAGTTGTTCTGGCCATGGTGTTGGTGAGCAGGCTTTGTTGCTGCGGGGGGGCCTAGTGGCTAGAAGGAGAGGTGAATTGCATGTCTGGTAGTTAGGTGGTGGGTATTTTGCTTTGAAGGAAAAGGAATTGTGGGGGTTGAGTTGACATACCCAAAACCATCAGAGTACGTTCCTGTGATGCTCAAGGAAGGAAGCAAGCAAGCAGACAGACAGACAAGAGAGGTGAAAGAAAGAAAGAAAGCATGATTGTTTGATTGTAGAGGAATGTATTTGGGTGTGAGCATTTCTTTGGTGTCTGAGGAATGCATTATCCGTTTGGGTGAGGAGGATGATACAGGGCTAGGAACACAAGATAAGACAAGCCATACAACGAAAAAAATGTGGGGACAACAAAGCAAACTAATGTAATGCGGGGGGTCTTTGCGGGAAGAACAACAACAAGAAGGGTGGTGCATGCTGCTGCTGCTGCTGCTGCTGCCTACTACTACTACTACTACTACTTTGGTTTTTGTCGCTAGCTGAGAACAACAAGATCTTGGGTCTAAGAAGAAGAGCACTTTTGCATTCGCACCAATTTGGAAGCCGTTTGCAAGAGAAAACAATCGGTTGTCATAAGAAAAACACCCAAACGAAAAGTGGCGATATGATGGCGCAGCAGTACCGGTGCTGATGAACTTCTTCTTCTGTTGGTTGGGTCGTCCTTGAAGTGTTGCCCCACAGATAGGGCGAAGTTTGGAAGTGCAAGTCCAGAGCTGGTGCTGCTATTTCCTCCTGTGCTTTACCAACAACAGGTATAGTCCATCTGCACAAACTCGCTGTGGCTCATGATGAAGTTCCGTGGTTTATCAGCAGGTGCCCCAAGTCATGGTGAGATTAGATGTCTTATGTAGGGCATTTTGGGGAATTGGTGCTCCCTGTGATTCCGTCTTTCTGTGAGAATCAGGTTGAGGTAGCACAGTAGCAGTCAGTTCGCCTTGTGCAGCACCAGCAGCAGGCAGGAAATAAAATAAGCTCCGTTTTTCTTCAGCTATAGGTCACAAGAGTTCTTCTCCCAAGTCTTGGCCACGATAAAAAAAAATTGCAAAGAAAATGAAGAAACAAATGTAATTTTTAGAGCATTGCATTGTACTGAGAGCTTTAGGGCTCCATCCCTTGTTCTTTGTACTATGTGTTTTTCAAGCAGGTTATTATACCAACTTGGAAAGATGCAGAGAAGGATCTCTGCAGTTGTTAAACGCCAGACAGAGAGAGCACTGACTTTGGGCCACCCACCCACCATCACCCCCGTTTTCATCTGTACAGGAGTATTATCACCCGGCGAACGGGGCAGTAACATAGGAGTCTTGAAGCCACACCGCCAGCCAGGGATAGGAGAAAGAGACTGGGGGGTCAACACAAGAGAAACACAGAGAAGGATAGCTAGCGAGTCTATGCATGGAAGGCAGGGAAGCAGCGGGTGCTGGACCCGGTGGTAGCATGCAGGTATGAGTCTTAAGACTGTTCCATCCAGTACCATGCCAGCTTGTCAGTATTGCCCTAAAGCCCTAGTAAATCATCCAACCCCCCATGAGCTTTGTGTGCTTTTCTGTTTCTTCATGACCAGTGCCTGTTTTCCACATGGTTCTTGAGGTGCATTCTTTTGCATAGTATTAACAGTAGTAGTTGTTGTGGTGTTCATCGAAGCAACTCAGCTATCTGAAGCATGATGAAGGGTCAGTCAATTTACCTTCTGTTCCATTACAGCTTAAGGGGAGAAAGAAGAAGACATGTTGTTTCATACTCCTGTTTAGTATTCAGTGCTTGATCTATCTTTATATATCCAGACCAGCAGTGAATTGTTGGGTCTTCTAGCACTTGCAGTTTCTGCATAGGTTGAAAAACTGTGTAGTTGGGTCCTATTTTTTTCTGGTATGTCTTCTGTATTCTTTTCTTATCCAATGTCATATCTTCCTCACAAGTCAAGGTGCAGCTCAGAGGGACGGCATTTCTCTCCAGTCCTTGAAGAATCTTGTGAAGGATTGTGGTAGGCTTGGGAGCTGATGAGACTACACATTGTGCATAGTTGAAACACCATGAGCATTGTCTAGTATTGGTTGTGCAGGTCCCCTATGGCATTATGCAGCCACGGAGTGCAGGAATGGGAACCCCCCCAGGTGGCAGCATGGGTGCCACAAGCTCACCACAAGGCCTGCATGCACCAGCTGCCACACGGCCAGTGACCTCTATTTCAGGGATGACCCTTGGAACTACCAGTCCTTCAATGGAAAGCGGGCCCTCTGGTGCTGTTCCAGGCATGACTATGCCTCCTGGCACAGGAATGAGTGGAAGTATGAGTGGAGGGCCCTTGGGTGGGAGTGAGCCTGTAAAGCGAAAGAGGGGAAGACCTCGCAAGTATACCGGTACTGATGCTGAAGGTAATATAATTCCACTCGCTACTCCACTTTCTGGATCATCTCCACTAGTGGCTGGATCACCATCAACCCCCTCAGAGAGGCGAAGTAGAGGTCGACCTCCAGGTTCAGGCAAGAAGCAGCAGTTGGCAGCCCTTGGTATGTACCTGGCTTTAGTAAATTGTAATGTTGCTGTTCCTTCTGTGTTGATTGGTTCTGTTTCCTGCATGAATAAGGTAATGTAATGCAGGATACTGTAATGTGATGCTAGCGTCGGTACAACTGAGAAAGAGCTCTGTTGCCAGCAGTCGATAGTGTTTCTGATTTACAGTTTTTGCACTGGCTAACTTGGCATTAAAGAATTTTAAGGTTGACTGATGTTTGGAAGCTCACACTGCTCTTATGCTGGTGCCCAATTCTCCCAACCAGGGGTAGTGCTGGCAGGTTCAGCTGGCCAAGGCTTCACACCTCATATCATAACAATTGCAGCTGGGGAGGTTAGTATGTTCCTTTCAGGTTTGTTAGATTTTTAGGCAGTAAGTTTGAATGCTTTCAATACTATAGGTGCATCTGCTGTCATATGTCTAAACTGATCAGAATAGTGACTAAGTTGATTCACAAGCACCTGCAGGATGTTGCTTCAAGGATTATGTCGTTTGTACAGCACGGACCACGAGCAGTTTGCGTTATGTCCGCGACTGGTGCCATCTCCAATGTCACACTACGCCAGCAATCCTCATCAGGAGGCACTGTCACCTATGAGGTATTGTATATGCAGGAGATACACCTTCTGGGAAACATTTGTGAAAACCATTTCCATCTTCACAAAAAATAGTCACAAGCACAATGTCGAAGCCCTTTGCCATTTGTATTAGGCACATCAACTAGTCCTGACTCATAATATTGTTGGATATTTCATTTGAAACCTCTTTTTTCAACTGGTAGCTAGATGACTACTTACTCAATTACAGATAAAGATCATGTATTTGTGTACATGTGGTATTGGAAGACATAGATAGAGCTTGATGCCAATGGGTCTCTGCAATTCCATCAGATTTTTCCCTTGTGCTCTTGGAGTTCATGGTACCATTTTTGTAACAGGTATTTGTTGTGTCTGCACTTACATCAAGAAGTGATGTTCCATTGTGCTGGCAGGGTCGGTATGAAATTCTCTCTTTGTCAGGCTCATATCTTCTACAAGACACTGGAGGTGGAGCTCGCCAGCGAACAGGTGGGCTCAGTGTTTCTTTGGCAGCAACTGACGGCCGTGTCATCGGGGGCAGTGTTGCAGGCCTCCTTGTTGCAGCTTCCCCTATACAGGTATCTATGCAGGTGGATGGGGATGTTTGCAGGTGGGGTAGCTGTATGTATAAAACTGTGCTTGCCTTAGCCTCATTGTGGAGTACCCCAATTTCTGTTTTCATGTAACTGGACTTTTCTATCTGTGTAAGTCTGTCAATTGAATTATGATTTCTAGAAATGAATTTGATTCCCAAGTTGCTTTTTTTTTTTGTGCCCTGATACAGCAAATAGACCAGCACGGGAAATCACTCTTTCTGTTGCTGTTAATGCAGGTTGTAGTTGGCACATTTATTTCTGATCCTGGTAAAAGCATCTCAAAGCCTAGAGTTGAGCAAGAAACCTTTGTTGGGTTGTCACCAGCATCTGGATCTGGGGTTGCTACTTCATCTGGAACCCCACGACCACCTAAACTTCCAACACCAGGTCTGGTTCAGCTCTCTTAGTCACATGTTCAAAGTTTTGAAACTTTGAGGGTAGGTTAAGAAATGGTTCTCAGTTCTTTCCTCATAGCATTGACTATTGATTGAAGAGGCTTCAATGTAAGGAGATATCGGCTTAGGCCAAGGGACTAATTTTTCTGAGTTGGTTGGGGAGTCATCATGAGGCATCCATCTGCTGTGTCAAGGATCTCATGGGTATGCTCTGATGATGTATCAATGGAGCAGGAGGGTATCAAGGAGTTGGAGCACCAGCTCCCAGCAGTCAGTCTGGAGGGCAGACAAGCCCAAGTATGGGCATGTACCAATCTATGGGGGCTTGGACAAGTTCACAGCCATCTGCGGAAGTCCAGCGGGCTGACATCAATGCTCTTCCAGGTGGATAATATGGCTCCAGTGGCAAAAACATGCTAGCCTTGCTGTTTCAGACGGAACCCATATTGAATGTCATCCTTCTCTTGTCTTACCTACTCTACTGAAAAAAAAAATGCCAGGCTGGGGGACAAGAGGAGGATAGCAGACAATGAGACTCCATTAGTGGAAACACATGGTTTTGCAGCTTAGACTGGGGTGATTGTCATTAGTGTGCAATCAAGCTCACATTTTTACCAATTCTCGGACACTCTCATTGCACTAGCCTTCAGTGGGTTCCATGAGCAGATGCTTTTGTACCTGCGTGGGTGAAATTTTACAAGTATGGGGCTCTGTCTACCAAGTTATCCTTTGGCAGGGGTGCATGTGCTGGCTGCAGATGTAGAGAGAGGTCAATCTCTGAAGGTGGAAAGGCTGTATTTTGAAGAGTATTTTGCTTTTTCTGCCTTGACTTCACATTTCTCGGAAATTTTGACTAGTTCTTGCCAGTTTTTAAATTCATGCTGGCCTCAATGGGTTGTTGCACTGGGGCTTTCTGTTGCACTGAGAGTTCCTGGCTGTCCTGTAGGACAAAGGATAGTTATGGGATGCTTCAACTACTGTAATCAAGGGTTCTCGTGTTGGTGGGATGGCCAGTTGCATTTGCCTAAGACCCTAGCCTCATAATCTCTTCCACATGTCCGGATATAGCACATGATTACCAGAAGAACTGGTCCTCATTTGCCATTTTAGAGGGGCCTTAGATAGCCCAATTTTTCATCATTTTTCTGTCGATACTCCTAGGCTTATTTTGTCGCTGGTGCAGCAGAAGAGAGTAACTCCAGACATGTTTAGTGAGGAGCTAGGAGCTTGGTGGACTGTTTTTTACTGTTGGCTTACAGCAAGGAACATTGCGATCCATGGGGAATGAATATGAAGATTTGGTTGTCTGTAATCTGTTTGGTTGCCATATTGTTGTGTCTTGTGTTCTGCAGGGGCTAACTAACCATTTGTTGTTAAAGTCTGAAACAATTTTGACAATTTTCTGCTATCTCTCTCGGTTGCAAATTACAGTGGCCCATTTTATGAATCCCAACAGATTACACTGACCACCCAAGAGTAGTAAAATTGTACAGGGCCATGCCAATTTGAGAGTCTACTGAAACCACCAGGTTTTCTTGTGCAAAGTTTTTCTTGTGCCCCAATCATTTGAGGTGGACTTAGCTTCAAGACAGGACAACTTAAATGAAAGTTGCATTTATCTTCAATATTTTCTTACTATTATCACAGTGACTCCAATGCAAGAGGCCTGCATTGTGAGCTAATTGCACCCATTGAAGATGTTCATATGGCGAGGCTGATCAGGACAAAACAAAAGAGAATTCTTTCAATTGACAAAAGTGGTAATGAATTGTAAAACTGGAATTGAGGGAATCAAATACCTGCCCAACACTGATATTGAGCCGCAGACCATTATTGGTCATGTTGAGAAACTGTGTACTCTGGTGAAATGGTGGATGTGGTGGACAAATGAACAACTAGCAAGTGGAAAAGGTATATGTCAGCTTTTGTGGAAAGGAAACAAGTGCCATTTCTTTTTATTTGCATTAATAAGCAACTTTAGTTGAACTTCTTTGGAGGTAGAAGAAACTTGTGATGGACTAGATTGCTCTTGGACACTTATGTCAATCTCAACATCCAATTCTGACATGTTTCAATTCCATTGGTTGCTTTGCTTCTTATGTTTTCTCGTTTGATGGAATCTTTGTTCTCTTAAGATACAAGTTTGATGTTTACAGGTCAAGGGAATGTGAATTTCAATTTGGTGGAATTGGTACCATGTTTATTTTGGTCTCTTTGTGCTTGTTTCATTGTTGTGAGGCTACAAGCTAGGTACATAGGTTAAAACACTTTTTGAAATATCCATAGATTTGCTACTAGGCTATACATGTTGTCAACACTTTTCTCTTTTTTCTTTATCCTATCAATATTCATAATTGCCTGTAATTGGCTTTTAAACTTGTTTATAGTGTGTCTAGGAAGCATGCACATACCATGTTCTCAACTTGATTGGTGTAACATAGTGTTAATGCCTGATATTTCCATGTAAATCAGTTCAAGGGTCTATGGAATTATGTCTTTTTGGCATCAATCTAACACCAAGTTAGCAAGTACTCATCCATACTTTCAAATTCACATTTATAAGGTAACTACATTGTGCAAGAGCCAAGATTAGGGTATGTTTCCAGTTTGACCCTATGCCTTAATAACACTAGATTGTTTTGTAATAGGATCTCATTACTGATAATGCGTCGTATATTATTTCCCCATAAGTCCTAGTTAGTAAATAGTCTTCAATACTTTAGAATTTGCCTATGTAAAATGACAACATTGTGCAAGAATTAATTTTGGAATATTTTCCTAATTTCAAATTATTTTTTAACATTAGAATCCTCGGAAGATACTTTATTTGTTTTGTCTTGTCCCATTGACATCTCCCAAACCATAGTGCTTTTTGCATGCTTTTGGTACTATTTGAAAGTTTTCAATAGGTAAGCGTGCATCAAGGTGGTTTCATAATGTGTAGACCTATAGTGCAAGAATTATTGATCATTGAACAATTGAAATTTCAATAAATTCATAATTTAAAACTAAAAAATAAGGCACATTTTTAATATTGTTGAAAAGCTTTCGATGAGTAGGTTGTTATGGTAGTGACTTTGTAATTCTTAGACCTAAGAAGCAAGAAATATTGAATTTGAATAAATTTTCTAATTGAAAACTGAATAAAAAACTTAAACTCAAATGTTTAATGAAAATTGGATTTTAGACTCAAGTTGAAGTACATGTACTAATTGGATTGGTCAAGAAAATTTGACCCAACCTTAAAACTAAGGAGTTTTCTTTTTTTTAAGAATATTTTTAAACTCAAAATCACAAGGTATTTCATATTACAAAAAGCTTTAAACCCTAACCCAATGGATTTCTAAAAACCAAGAATTGGTCAAGATTGTTTCAAATGTCTTTTGACTCTCTATTCCTAAATGAGAATCCAGGTGGGAGTGTGTTAGGACTTATTCCTTTCCATTTTGCCACATAAGAGCGCATGTGATCAATCATCTCACTCTTGATTAGTTTTCCTTATTTCTTAGTAACCTTGGTCAAGAGCCCAAGACTAGTGTTGTAACACCCAATATGTTGGTCACAAAGTTTAAGGTCAAAAGCAAAAGTACTCATGCTCAACAAATAATAAAGGGTTGCAAATTTCCATGAAGAAATGAAAGGATTTGCATAAGAATGGTTGTTGGTGTTTATTCATTTTGAAATTAAATAACAATATTTGTATAGATGTCATGTAATTTGAAACAAACAATATAAATAAATAAAAATGCATTATATATTCACTTGGGTCTGATCATGTTAATAGGAATTAGATTCAAGCATAGTTCTTAGTCCTTTTTCAATATATTTACAAGTTTCATAACTTAGGTTAATGTTGAAAATGTGTGTTGTATTTGTATAATAATGATTTTAATATATTAATTTAGCATTTAGATAAGTTTGAAAGTAACTTAATAAATCTAAAATAATTTTTAGCATTTTTTAAAGAATGTAACCAATGTTTTTTTAACACAATGAACCAATGTAAATGGATTATGTAAGAATTGTTATTCAACATTGTTTCAAAACGTTTCAATCAATCCCATATAGCCACATCAATATGTTACGACTACCTTAGGAAGCATCAATGGTTCTTATTATTGTGTTTACACCCATCTATGTTTTGTTTCCCATAATTTTTGGTAGTCATGTACTAGCTAACATGGTGTCTTCAGGTAACATATTGTTTTGTGCACAACATGATGATGCTTAATGAATGGTGGAATGGTGTCCCCTATGGCATACATATATCATCACATTGTTTGTTACAAGCAACTTGACCTAGCCCCCTAGATGGATAGAAAAATGTTCAAAATGATTGGAATTTAAATTTTCATTCATTCATGTTGACAATGCAAGGGTGGATATGAATAATTCAATGTAAATTCGTGGCATGATTGAATAATTTTGTTATCCATCATATCCATTGTTCATTATTATTTAAACATGTATGATTAATTCAATTTCTATGCATGCACCAATCAAATAAGGAGGTGTGGCCCCAAATTAAAAAGCATTTATGTTTGTGGCACATTCATCAAATTTGCTTGAAACAAGCTTGCATTAAAAGCAAAGTTACACTTATTCCTGTGATTGTTCCTAAAATGTTGAAACACATAATGTACAACATGGATTGCTCGGATGACAAGGAAATAGATATATGGGCAAACAATGAATTAACAAAAGTGGCAAATGTTTTTTTTTTAAAGGCATTTGGGTATTATGTGAAATTGGAATGGTTAACTAAGGCCAAATTATATGGTGGTAGGTAATTCTAACTACCTTATGCCTAGCAAGATAAGCAAGATACAAATTTAGCCATTGAGAATTTCCATGCCACTCCTAAGGCTATGGTACATTCCTAAAAAAAGCACATTCAATTTCCTAGGAGCTAAGGGAACTACATGTGACATGTGTTAGTCTATGATTTTTTTATAAAAAAATTTCACACCCGATTTACAATTGTGCATTACGTAAATTTTATTTTGTACAACATCTTGATCATACATCATGTATATAACATAGTACCTTGGCAATTTCAGCACATTTTATATATTTTTAAAAAATTTGAGCTTTTTTAATTTAAACAAAATTATGAAGGAAAATGAAAATTTGTATTAGAATATATTTTTCAAAATAATATAATTATTTGACAAAAATTTATTAAAGCCACCTCATATTGTAGTATTATGCATCCATGCTCTTTGTCAAATAAAAATTCATGATTTTTAGGGCAAAAAGCATTCAAATGTTGTATAAAAATGGATTTCACCAATTTCAACTTCTTTTGCTCATTTTATTCAAGTGACAATAATAACATCAAAGTTAGCATATGGTAGACAAGTTTTTAAGTTCATTAGTAATCTTGTCCTATCTAAATAGATTTTAAATCTAAATTTTGTTTTGAATGGAATGGAATGGAAATGTATTTTGGAAAAACGAATTCAATGCCAATTCTTGATGCAAATGATGAGCATATTTTTAATGCCTTGTGCATCAAGTTGCATCCTATATCTCTTCAATTGAATACAATCTATTTGATTTGCATTACTTAAGAGGAATATAAATAAACTTTGAATTGAATTTAGGTGAATTTGAATTCAATTCAAGTTGCATGCAATTTTCATCAATATTTTCATTCTCATTTCCACAACTTCGAATTTTTTTCATCGTTGCATTTTCACCGATAATGCGCAACATGCAAAGCCCAAATCATCAATATTAGGATCTTCTCCAATTTTGAACAAGAAGTGTGCACATTTGATAAGGGAAAAAAATGTTTGAAAAAAAAAATTGTCCACCCCAAATTTTGAATCATTTTTACTTTTAAAAATATCATCAATTTGCATCAGATTTTGAGCATTGGAACTTTACAAGTAATGGAGCCTATTTGAAAATATATATGTTAGTCCAAATTATTATGCTCCCCTTATGATTTTCAAAGATACAAAATTATAATTTTAAGCAATGTCAACCCCATTAGGTCAAACTCATAAAAGTATGAATGTGCCTAAAAGACTTTCAAAGTTGCAACTTGTGGACTATACTTTTGGACTTCATTTTCTTATGGACTTTGACATGGTCCATTCATTAATGTTGTGTGTGTTAAGGACTTGAAATTAGTTAGATATCATATCAAGGAAGTTAAAGGGGGGAAAATTTCGTGATAATAATGGTAGGCTTATACTTATGGACTTTTGAATAGGTTAAAAAACATGGTTTTCCAAAAAGTCCATATCATATTGAAGGAAGATGTGTTTTATGCAATTTTTGCATACATGTTTAATGGAGGGTCCAAATTCTTTAAGGTGTACCAAAATCTTGTCACAACATCACCTTCTTTTGTCTTTTTTACCTAGTCTTTTTTTACCATGTAAAGACACATTTATGGATGATTGTAATGGTCTAAAATATAGTCCTTTTGAAAATTTTGACAACTTTTGACTCGTTATTTTTTATGGGGATCAAAATATAGGATAAAAAATGATTGTAATAAAGATTAGGCCCTTTTCATCCTGTGTGATACACCTTAAACAATTTTCACCCAAGAAAAGAAACTTTATGGGTACCAATGATGACATGGAAAAAATACATTTGATTTACTTCCAATCTTAGACTAAGAAAGGAAAAATGACCCAATTTTGAGCTTTTTAAAAAGTAATTGTGTGTGGCAAATTGGTCCACCCAACCATGCATCAACCCACCAAAAATGAATAGTTGTAGTAGAATGCAGAGGTTTTAAAAAATCCCCCCAATTAAACATTGCCATGTTTACCTTAACACATGGTGCTTAATGTAATAGAAGGGGCAAGAACCTAATAGCAATATATTTCAAGCAACCCCAAAAAGAATATCGCTAACATTTGGCAACCATGTTAAGGAATATTTTTTTTAAATATTTTGTCTAATGGTAAAAGTAAATGTGAATGTATCAAAACTAGGATTTTGTTACATAATTACTTTTAATGCATGGAATGATCAAACAACACATAATGATTACCTTGAGGCTATTCATGTTGAACATCCAAGAATTGACATAACAAAAGACTTGATAAACATAAGTGCAAATGTGGTTTGTGTTTTTTTTAATTATTTTCCCATTGGGAACAATGGATTGCAAAGAAATTCAAGCAAAGAGAATACCAAAATGGTTAGACTTAAATAATCGTTACAATTTTGTTGTGTCACACCATGGGAATGTTTAATTCTTCTAATTGGTAAAACAAATGAATTATCAATAAAATATTTATGAACATGGGTGGACATTTAAAGGATTTTTATTGACACCCATAAACCAAGTGAATGACAAGGACTGGAATTGCTTTATTGATCAATTGAAGGCTCTTCCAATAAGTATTCAAAGAATTATTTTGAAAAACTTCATGGTAACACAACAATGTGGACATTGAAAAACCATACTTTAACCATTGATTTGTTGAAACTAAAAAATGTTTGGAAATGGCTTTTAGTACTAGTGTGCATGTTGGCATTCACTGAAATTGATAAAATATTGACAACCTATCATTTTTATTAAGGGTGTTTTTGAATCCATTTAAAAATTATTTCTTATAACATAATTTCTTGCTTGAATAAAAACAATAACATGTAGATTCCAAATTTAAAATTTGAAATGAAAACAAGTTTGAAACATAAAATTATTTCGATATTCACAAATGTACAAAAGGAAATGAGTTTCAAAGGAAAAGAATCCCCTACTCTTGTTAACCTACAACTATCTATACCATAAGCATAGTGTTGTTTTTTTGAACAATCACTAGCCGATACAATAGTCTAAAGATTAAGAATCAAAATGGTTACTGGCTACTAGTTTAAAAATAGTCTTGTTACCTAGTTTCTCAATAGATTGGTTACCTTAATAGACCTATTATGGCTTATTATTTACAAAAAGTGAAATTTGGGTGAACAATTTTATTTGTGTGAAAGATAATCGATATTAGTGGGCTTGTTAAAATATGGATGTTGAAGGATCTTCTTCAATTATAATGTGATTAAAATGAAAAGATATATATTATCATTATAATTGTGAAAATAAAATTTATCGATTGAATGATGCTTCGTTTGAAGAACATTTTTTAGCATGGGAATTATGATTAAAAAATTAGTATGTTTGGATTCTACTCAAGGATGGGTGGAATTGTATCATTATGATTTAAGATTTTGTTGGATAAACTTATATGGATGTTATTTGGTGATCAAATGAACAAAAGTGTGAGCAAATGAACATGAGTAGAAAGAATATTCATTGGCATATTCCTTCCACATCATAAAATGTTTATCAATGCCATAATAATCTCCAATACATCCAAATATAATGCCATGTCATAAAAATATTTGAATATTCTTTGACAAATTTTGAATACTTTGCCATGTCAACCCATGTGCCAATATCTACATTAATGTTGAGCAACATTATTACGAGTTTCATGCAACGAATTCCAAAGTCTTAAAATTGGGTTAAGTGGGGTTGGCAAACCACTAAGATATTTGTGACTACACATTATGGCACAAAATCTAAAGGGAAAAAGCTATTATGACAAAGTCATTTGCCCACTTACTCACCTACTTTGGTTTTTTCAAAATACTTGTGACATAAGTCATCATATAATGACACATAATTCCCCTCACATGTCTCAAGCTCTTGTATTTAATGTGAGGTTGTGACATGAAATTTAGTTTAGGGAAATGTTTGGAAATCAAACAATTGTTTGCAAATATGAAGTACATAGAAGATTCATCATAAAGAATGTAGGAATGTAGGAACGTACATTGGCAATATTCAAAACACTAATGACCTTCCAAATTTAAGCATATTCCTCATCTCTCCTCATAAGTGGAAAGGCTATACATTATGTGAACATAAAATGCATGTGACATTGTTAGAATGAATGAAAAACAATTACCAAAATTGCCAAAGTATTAAATAATGCAAGATACAAAAATTGAAGCATAGATTATATTCTCCCAAGAGATATAAGAGATAAAGTTGGAAGTGATTCACAATTGTAAGGAAGGGGAGAAGATTATAAATTAGTTACTCCAAAACATAACAAGATATCCAATTCTTAGAAATGGACAACTATAAGATTTCTAAACAAATATTTTAACTTGAATCTACTCTTTTGGAGAAATGTATTCAATGAAGTAGATAACAAAATGAATTATGTAATCCCTTATGCAATCTTTATGACTTGTAACCTCTGGTTCACCACTTTGAACATTAAAGCTTGTATTTGAAATCAAAATTATATTATTTCCAACTTCAAACACCTATACAAATAAGGACGCTAGCAGGTGAGTAGGTGAACATGCTCACACGAGCATGAAGGAATCTTTAAAAATATTCCATGTCACATCATGGAATATTCCCAATATATTATTTTTCCATGTGGAAATAATATATGATGTGGCAAAATATTCCATGCCTTGTCATGGAATATTATGCCATGTCACATGCATGATTTATTGTGAAATCAACAATGATTTACTAATTTTGAACATGGATTTAACTAACATTTTCGTAACCCTAACCTTGGGCTCACGACCAAGGCAAGGGCTTGCAAGGTTGCGAGCCAAGAAGAAAGCCTGGGAGTGAAGGAAAGTGTGAGGGAATGAACCCTCACACTCCCAAAGGAGCTTCCACTTTGGGAGTTGGAGTTTCGGTGGACTTTCGAATGTTCAAAGAGCAATTACAAGGGTCAAAACCCAATGGCTCGAGGAGTTTTTTATACCATTGAAAAGCTATTGAAACGTAGATGTCTAAAATGGATCGCATGACCCATTTGAACATTTGAAACACAAGTTATGGCCAAAAAAAAGGTCGGGAGTCAAATTGGCAGTTTGATTCCTAACCACTAAAAGTCTAGAATCGACCTGATTTCCTTTTGTGTAGGTGGCGTGCGACACACCATTAGAAACCTCTTGACGAGGGCTACAACTTTGTTTTAAACCTCATCTCAATCAAAGGTCTATACGCAAAGTTATGGGGCCACAAAGTTGCAAAAGTCCCAACTTTGGCAATTTCGAGACTTCCACTTGGGAGTCCCGAGACAAAAAGCCATTTGGATGTGGGTCTCATGAAGAGGCACAGAGTATACTATAAAGAGGAAGGTGGTGGCTTCCCCCAAGTCCAGGCCGTGGTGAGTCTTGTGAGTCCGAGTTGCTCGTGGCTCGTCCTAGCACCAAAAGTGCTCCAACTATGCACTAACCACCTTGTGTTGGTTTTGTGCAGGTCCGTGTGAGTAATTTATCATTTGTCATTCTTCCTAGTCCCATCCCGGAGCTCCAGCACGCCCCTCTACCCCCCCTAAAGTGCTACGAACCAGGGAGCGTGCCCCGACTCTTTGCTCTTCCGTTGTTTTCAGTTTGGACTCACATTTGAGTCCATTAAGGAGCTTGTAGGTGCGTCAAACATAGATGGTAAAAATGAATTTAATTCTTACATAATTATTTCACACTACTATAACAATAAAAATTGCACTTCACATGCATACATTCACTATTTTTGCTTAGATTTTCAACACATTTAATTTTACCATTCATTAAAACACTAGTTTCATGGTTACTTCATATAACCAGAATCTACACCTTAAAATACATTATAAAAAACTCCAGAAACAAAATTGCAATTCATTTCATCATATTCTGATAATACAACAAATTCACACAAAAATTTGAACATAGAAACGATTGCAAAAGTCTATACTTCTTTATTTTATTAAAAACTGGATCATAATTACAACAAAATTCCATGTTTTGTTGAAAATGAAATCAAAACAACAAATAAATTTTGTGGTACATCCAAAACAGAATTTGTGGTTTTTTACTACAAAGTACCTATAGTTCCTCCTACTCTTCCCAAAACTGTGTGTCTAAAATCCCCTGCCTTCTTCCCAAAATCTCCCTTTTGGGCAATCCCAAATCACATCATCAGGGTTAAAAAAACAACAAGAATTCAAAATTCAAACTAACAATGTTCCATGATCAGTCCCTATCCAAATGCCTTGTTCATCCAAACCATGTACTCATCCTACCCCCTTAACATTACCCCTTCTATTCTTTGGATTCCGTCCCCAAAATCCTTGTAAAATGACAGAAAATGAAATGAGAGTATTTCGTATCCATCTAAACATCTATCTCCTCTACTACAGTCTTCATAGTTTCAACTTGTATAACAACCAATGGTTCTATATCCACCTCTAGCTCTATAGTTTTGACTTGTACGTTTATCTCCACAGTTTTGACCTCCTCTTCCATTAACTCAGTCTATGGTTCTACTTCCAGGAACTATGTCTTGGATACCTTTTCTTTTATTATTGGAATAGGTTCCACCTATTCTTGTTTTTGAGTTTTCTATAGTTATTTCTCCTGTTGACCTTCACCTCCGAGGTCATGTGGTTTCTCTATCTTCACCTCCTACTCCTAAGTTCTTCCACTTCTGAGGTCTTGTGGTTCCTTGATCTATATTTCCTCCTCCTAAACTATTCCATTGGGCCCTACTTCAATCTCCTCGTCCTAGCCCAATACCTCTATACTTGTTGGACTACCACAAATAAAATCTTGAAAATTCTTTTGATAAACTTCCAACTTGTATTTCAAAAAAAATCATCAACTTTATGCTGAACCAAATTCTTCTCCAACTCCTTTATAAAATACTCCTTTGTAACTTCCCACCATTCCTCAAATTCTACCTCAAAATCCTTCATCTTGTTCTTTGTCCTCATTAGGGTATAGTATTATAACATTTGTTCATAATGCTCTAACCTTTTCTTAACACCAATTGCGTCCATATTCTTCCTCTATTCATGTGTAATCTCCAATTGTGCTTACATGTGCTACAAATTCCTTTGATACTCCTTTTCTTCCATCAACTTCTTTCTTTTTACCTTTACTGTCTTTGACGCACCCCACACTCTTTGAAAGATTCAAATGCAAGTTTGAAAATGAAAACATCGAAAGAAGAAAAAGTTGGGGTACGCTCATTAGCTCGCAACACTTTGAAGGTAGAAGGGTGTGTCAGAGCTCTAAAATGGGGACTAGGAAAAGTGACAAGCAAGTTAATTATCACACAGACTTGCACAAACCAAACAACAAATTGTTTAGTGCATGGTTGGAGCATTTTTGGTGCACGGACAAGCCACGAACATACATGGACTCACAAGACTCATCACGGCTCGGACTTGGGGGAAGCCATCACCTTCCCCCTTATAGTATTCTCTATGATTAACTGCGGGGGTTGCATCCAAATGTCATTTTGTCCCGGGACGCTCAAGTTGGAAATCCCAAAATTCCCAAAAATTGGGACTCCCATCACTTTGGAGAGGCATAACTTCTTGTGAAGACCTCAAATTGAAGTCAGGTATGAAGCAAAGTTGTAGCCTTTGTCAAGAGCTTTGCAACGATATGTGGCACACCACCTGCATGCATTTATTTTAAGGCAATTCTAGACTTTTAGTGGGTGGGAGTCAAATTGGCACTTTGATTCTTGACGCTTCTTTTGGCCATAACTTGTGTTTTTAAGTATTAAAATGGGTCATGAAAGCCCATTTTGACATCTACGTTTCAAGAGTTTTCCAATGATATAAGGAACTATTTGATCCAATGAGTTTTGACTCTTGAAATATCTCTTTGAAGATTCGGGATTCCATAGGTATTCCACTCCGAAAGTGGGAGTCCACTTGGGAATGTGTGCGCTCATTCCCTCACACTCCCAAGAATGTAAATGTGATTCCCATGTTGCACTTTCGGCCTGCACCTTTTTATGCATTTGTTTTAGTCACGAACCCAAGGCTAAGGTTGTGACAAAAAAAATTTAAAAGCTCTTTAGATTGCAACATAGATGAATTATTCAGATTCATCAATTCCAAATCTATCAAAACATTCTCCTTCTCCTTATGGTTTCCCAAATTTTAACCTTCTACCTTAAATCCTACAGTTCTTCATCTTGTGACTTTAGCCGTGTTGAACAAACTTTGAGCTTTTCATTCTCATCCTGTAGTTTCTTAATGAATACTTAATCTTCTGTTCAACCTTAGCCCTATTCTTCTTCTAGATTTCCACACTATGCTTCTACTCCTTATGGAAGTTTCTCTCCTTATCCAATTCCTCTTGTAGTATTGCCTTCTCCTTCTCCCTTGTGGCCAATATATTCTTTAGACTGTTCACTTCTATATTCAAATTCCCCATATTCAGACTTATAATTGCCATAGTCTAAAATAATTCAACTACCTTCTGTGGTTGCATTACTTCTACATTTACCTCCTCCATAAACTTTGGTGTATTTATCTATGTTGTAGGATTTTTGGATCCTTCTGCAGATGATCCCATCTCTTGCACCAATCTACTCCCTGATTCAAATTCAAATGGAAATCCTTCTACAAATCTTGGTCTACTAACTAGTACCTGTAGTTCTAATGGCTTGACCTCTACAAAAAAAGGTTATATCTCCACTCTCTTCATCTATGATCCAATAGCCTATAGACCTTCTTATGTTTATTGTTGTTGTTATTGGAAATGTTGTTGTAAATGCTAAAAATGTTGTGGATTTCTAATGGTCTCCATCCAATCTTCATATACATCCCCATCAAAGTGTAGATAATCCTCAGCCTTTCAAAGCCTTGTGTCATGTTCCTTTTTAACTTCTTGCCTCTGCTCCCTCAACTATTTCTCCTATGGAGATGTCATCTGTGGTACTTCCTACCTCTACTCCCTTAGTTGTCCCTCCTGTGGAGATGTAATTTATGGTACCTCTACAATCTATCTGGGTACTTGTACCACTTTTGGCACTGCCCATACCATTGTTGGTAGTGCAAATGGTTCCACTCTACCCCTCATCATTTTTTGTGCCTTTACTTCCATGCTCTCCTATTCTTTCTTCATTTTTGAGCTTGAAGCTCTTCCTTCTTCAACTATGTTCTTCCTCTTAAAAGCACTTCTTGGTCAATATGTTGTAGCCTTCTTTTTATTTTCTAGTGTTGTCTGCATTTCCTCCCTAGTTATTTAAACCTTGGTCAATGGTTTCTATGGATTCTCCTTTTGATGCATAACAAAATACTGAAAGATTTTTGCCAATACCAAAGCAAACTAACAAGTATCTTTCTTATCCCCCTTATTCTCTTTGACATAATTATACCACTAATCTAACTCACTACAAAGACTATTGAATATAATATGTGCGCAATCTACCTTCTACCCCTTTTCTACTCTCGCCAATGTAATAGCATTCTTGTTGCTAAAATATTGCACCTTCTCCCTATGATAATGACTAATATAATGGTAGGATATCTAACAAAGTATGGTAGACCCAAACTCTTTGCATTCCACTGATCTACAAAAAAATTACAGGTGCAAGTCTACAACTTTATAATGCCTGGACTACTAGTGACTTACTAACCTACCTTTAAGGTCTTCTACATACCTTTCTGCACATACTCCAAAGACATCTACAATCAATTGTTTGCTAATGACATACACCTTATCCTTATGCCCAAAGTAAATATATGTGCCCTTGATCAAGAATGTGTTCAGAAATTCCAACATGACATCCAGCATCAATGTTTGCCAATCCATCAAAAACAAAGGAACAAGCCTTGCTTTATAAGCCTAGTCTTCTTCCTCAACAATATCCTTCCAATTCTCCATCTACTCAACATGTTTATTATACTTTTGTTTCATTTGTGTCCACATGAATTGCTCATGATCTAAAATTTAATACCTTTCTCCAGAATTGTAACTATGTTGAGCATCATGTGTCTTCTTTTCGCTATAATTTTTGACTCATGCCTCTCAATCTCCATCGCCCTTCATTGTGCTTCTACCATTGCCTACACCTCTATGGATTACTGTACTTCCACCTACACTTCTGTGGATGGTTGTATTTTGGCCTCAATGACATTTTCCTCCCTTGTGACCTTTTGTGCTATCTGTGCTTCCACAAAGTGTTGCTCCACAACTTCATCGTCCTCCAATTCTTCAATGAACACCAAATCTATTGATGTTGCTCAACATCTTGTTTGCTTTCTTACACGCCAATGTCTTTTACTTCTATGCAAAAACTCAACTACAGATGTTCCAGTTGTATTTATATCATGAATTATCATTTGCGCAAATTGTATTTTTTCATTATATGCTTTCCCTTCTACACATCCAAAGATGATGATGAATGCAATGGTAACCTTATAGCCAATGACTAAATATTCAACACACATTCAAGCTTTGCTCTTCTCAACTCCTCTTTTGCTTATATTTTTTTCAACAATTCCACTTCCCCCTCCTGCCTCCGTCTATGATCATTCCTCTGCACTTCCTTTTCCTTTGTTATTTTCTATAGTTTTTTAATCGTACTTGCTACACTCATGCTACTCTAAACTCCAGAACTTCGAAAATGCTCAAAACTTCCAATAACAAACCAAAATAACTTTCAATAGTTACTTCATTTTTGAACTTTTTGAACTTTTTGTTCGTCACATTCATTTTTTTACCTACCCACCATCTTTTAATTAATGCCTAATCCTCAAAATTAATACATTAACATTTTTTGTTCTTGTTTTTGAACTTCAGATTCCATGTATTTGTAAGGTTTGAACTTATTCACATTGACTAGCATAGAGTTAGTCTCAAACTTCTCAATTGTCACCAATAACATAGTGTTATTTGGCAACACATACTATCTTATGTATAGTCCAAACCATTTCCTAATAAACTTCCTTAGGTGTGATTTATTTCCCTTTGGAAACCACATAACATAATCACCAAAATTGAACTGATTTTCTGGATTCTTTTGTTAACCCCATAATGATCTATTCCACTACTGAATACTTGTAGTATCTGAAGCTTTCATTTTATCCTCATGTAACTTCTCCAACTTTGTAATTCTACTAGTTAAAACTCTCATTGAAGTACTATCTCTTTAATTTTCACTAGCAACTAGCACTATGTACTCTATGGGCATCAATGGATGTAATCCATACACTAATTGATATGGTGTATACCCTATTGCTACTTTATATACAATTTTGTATGAAAATAACACTATGGATAGATGTTCATCCTAATTTGTTATGTTATCACTAACTACTTGCTCAACAATGTCCCAAGTACCTTATTAGTAAACCCAACATTCCCATTCCCTTGAGAATAATAGGTTATAGAACTCACATGTTTCAACTATTAAAGGTAACAAATTATTGGAACTAGAAGGTGATTATTGAATGAGTACATCCTCCACCATATTGGGTTCAACAACAAGAATGGTTATTTGTGGATGGGAGAAATTCACACAATCAGGATGATGGGAATATTTGTTTGTGACGACAATCAGCAGGTCACTTGGCATACCAAAAAATATCTTCTCTTTCAAGGTGTGGAAGGCGATTTGTGAAGGATGACTCATACGTGTAATTTGCCATAATTGTCGCAAATCTAGTAGGACCACTCAATCCTTGGGCCCTCCTCAACAATAATTCATTTTTATCAAGTCCATGACCAGGTCGACTGCCTTGCAATAACTCTCTATATAATGTAAACTATGTAAAAACATAAAGATATTTGTTAGACTTCGTTGTGTATAAACAAGTGTCGCAATTTCCTGATTGTTACAACCAAATGTTATGAACAACTTTTACCAAATTGCAAATGTATATTCAATATAAGCTTGAACCTCAAAAAATGCATGTTGTTCATGCACTCAAATGTCATACTGGGTTACATGGTATCCAAAGAAGGCAAGCTACCAAATCCAAAGAAAATTTTGGCTATTATTCACATGCCCATATAGAAAACACCTAAGGACATTTAGGTTTTCAATGGCATGACATAATACTACCAATATTTCATCAAGGATTTTGCTTTCATTATGGCTCCCATCACCAAGTTACTATGGAAGACATAAGCTTTTGAATGGAAATAGTGGAGTACCAATAGGTTGGGGAGAAAATCAAGCAACATTACGTGGATGCACTGAACTTGATTTCACCTCATTGGGACCTTGAGTTTCATGTTCACATAGACACTTCTAATTTAATAATTAAGGTTATGCTGGTGCAGAATCTTACCAGAATATGTGACCAACCGATTGCTTATGCATCACCATAATTCAATAGTGTTGAATGAAATTATATGACAATTGAAAAGGAATCACTTGCAATGGTGTATGTGCTCCACAAATTTTGTCATTATTTGTTAGGTAACAAATTCATTTTCTATGTGGACCATATGGCATTGTTATATTTGGTCTGAAAACCCTATGCTTCAAGAAGAATAGCAAGGTGGCTACTTCTTTTCTTGGAGTATGATTTTTCAATAATTTATAAATTAAGGAGATCTCATTTTGTGGTGGATGCATTATTTCAAATGTCCGATTCTCATAGAACAAAATGGAATATCAAATCAAAAAATGGATGCTACTCTTTTCCTTTTACAACTGGTGTGGCTACAAGAAATTTTTGAATACCTCATTACTAGAAATTTATTGGTTCACTACAACCAATAGAAAAAGAAAATGCTAGCCTTGAGAGCTTTATGTTTTTCTTTGGTACAAGGAAAATTATATCGTCAAAGGTAAGACCAAGTTATGAGGCATTGCCTTAAGGACTCAAAAATAGCCACAATGCTACAAGAAATGCATGAAAGAGTTGGTGGTGGTCATTTCTCATCCGAAATCACAATTCGCAAGATCTTGGATGTTAAGTATTGGTGGCTTACAATGCATAAGGATATTCTCCAATATTGCCAAGCTTGTGACAATTGTTAACAAACAGGGAATTTAACACAAAAAATCATATCAAAATTAGTAACTTCATGCCAACTCAACCTTTCATGAAATGGGGATTGGATTTTCTTAGACCAATCAAACTAGTTAAGAGATATATTATAAACAATTATATTTTGGTAGCAACCAATTATACCACCAAGTGGGTAAAAGCAAAGGTGTTGTGCACCAATATAACAAATGTGGTGGCAAAATTCATCTATGAGTTCATTTTCACCAAGTTTGGTTGTTCACTTAATTTAGTAAGTGATCAAAGCACTCACTTCATCAACAACACCATTAATATTCTCACATGACTCCACGAATCATCAATTATTGTATTCTATATTAATTTCCCTTCCTTTACACTTTTATGGTTTTCTGCTTTTCCATCCATTTCCTTGTTTTTGAATTTCCTTTGAGATTGCAAATAAAACCAAATTGTTTCATTGCTGGCAAAGTCAGTTATTGTGGTGATAGTATATTACTTTTCTATTTCATATGTCCTTTTGGATGTGCATTAGTCACATTATAATTGTTGATGATCAAGGAATCAATTGAATGCCAAATCTTTTTGATTATTCCACACTTTTTAATTACTCTCAACACCATTTCGATTTTTCATTTGTTTCCTAGTCATGGGAACAATTATGGAATTCAAATAATGAAATCCAGCCAAGGTCTTGAATTATGATGGTTTTAATTTTATCACCCCATTCCACTTTTTATTGTCTACCCAAATTCCATAATTTTTAGCTACAATAATCTTTCCTAAGTTTTTACTTATAATGATTTTTTTGTGTGTTTCAAATCATTATTGTTTTATGTCAAATTCCATATTCATCTTGAAATTTTGAAACATATTTTTGGGTTTATCATTATAACCATACTATTCACACGGTTCCCTGCTCTTTGTCCTCTATAACGTTCAAATTTGTGTTTTGCATTTGATTGCATTTCACTATGTGTTGCCTTTTCTTTTTTCATTGCTATTCATATGTCTTCAGTAACATGGCAACATTTCATACCATTGGACACTTAGAGTTAACCATCATGGTTGACAACTTAGGGACGACCTTGGTTTCTGAACAATGTCAATGCACTATGTTTTCTTTTTAGTTAGGATCCTTACATATATCTAAGGATGTTTTGTATGATTCTAATAACTTGGTCTTAAGTTCAATGTACTAGATTCGTATGAATTCCTCTCAAGGGAGACAATGGGTGGTTGGTTGTGGGTGTTATCGCATTGTTAGCAATAGTTTTACTCATAGCTTTCAAGAATTTTAATGCTAGGAATAACAAGGTCAAGATTGTGAAGTAAGAACATGAAGTTAGCAACACTTGTCTTCTATCTTTAAATGAACCTACTTCATCTATGTTCATTGAATTGTTTGATTTTTCCTTGGGTGGTGACTTGACACCCCATTCTTTGTCCATGAGATCACTAAATTTGATTTCTTAATCTAGTTTCCTATAGCCATAATCTCCATCGTCACAACTATTTTTTGCCTTGTCATTAAAGCCTTCCACTTCTTTTCAAAATATTCAATCTGTGGTTTCTTGCCTGCATGCAATGGCGCTTTTAGGACATACCTCCAACGAGCTACAAAATTTGGATTATGACAAGATTCTTGTTCAAAAAGTCTAATTTTTGTCGATTGTTTTCAATGGGGATGTTTTGTTTGAATTATCGTTGATGCTTCCCAATGTTCATGGCTCTTCAAAAATGCAAGGCATGGATAGAAAGTATGATGGCCATGCTTGGTGCAAGGTGATCACAACCAATATCAAAAATAGTTTTGGGCTAAGCTTTAGGAAGACTCGCTACTTGGATCATTTGCATTGTGTGTAAGATGATTGTAAGAACTTTGTATGCTTTGGTTTTTGCAATGAAATATTTTGGCGTAGTGAATGCATTCATATTCTAATCGTAGGTCAAATGTAACTAAATACGTTGGCTTCTTCGCTTGGATGCAAATTTTGTCATGCTCCTCCTTTCTACGTCATTGATTGCATTAGGCAAATTTATTATGTTGTGCATAAACTTTAGTTCATCTTAAGAGCGACAATTCATTTTGGGGTACATAATCATCTTGTTGCAAATGGCAAGTGTAAGGAGTCTCTAGACAAGACTAGAAGGTTGATCATAAAGGAGGTCATTTGCATGCATGATGTAAAAACATCTACAATTTCCCTCAGTGCTAGCATTACCTTTTTGGCTAGGCATTTGCTCGATGATTATAACAATGGCATAGTGGAGGTTCTCAAAGGTGAACAATTGGAGCACATCTAAGACAAGTTTTGCGAATTGAGTTCTCCTAACGTTTGTAACCTTGTTGCTTCTTTCAAACATCATTCAAGGGGTGGTTATATTGATAGCATCCTTGAATTGAAGTCCAAGAGTCACTATGATTATATCCAAGAGTGTTATTTCCCTAGACAAGTTATAAGACAAAAGCTGTTCATTTTCAAGATGTTGATAAATGGTGTGGGGAGTGAAATGAATCTTCTCACACAAATGTAGCTTGTAGGGGATTTGTAAAACTCTTGGATCATGTGTGATCATGTGAAGCATGTGGTTGGTTGGACAACTATGGCTTGTCATGTATATGATTCGCCCTATTGTGAAGTGATGACCATTGTGGTTTGTGACATGTAGTCTAAGGACATGGAGGCTCAACAAGTAATGTGGATCAAATTTAATGACATGATGCTGAAACATGAGTTTCCAAAACCAAATTTCAAGGGATTCATGGCTAATAATGCATATAAACCAATTGGAATGTTGTCAAAATTATTTATGGATTGAAGAACCCTTTTGTGAGGATGGTTGTGTACATGTTTATTCTATTAGATTTAGTCATTTGATAGGTACACCAAACAATTGTTCAAACTTGAATTGTAAGATCAACATATCATTATTTGCCACCAATACAAGGGTGCAACATCTCTTGGGGAGGTTGACAATCTCTATGTTCTAATTCATTGTTGGTGGCTATCATTAGGGGATGTTTTTGAAGTAGGTGTTCATGAGCTTGCAAATCGGCTAAACTTTTGGCATTTTTGTATCAAACAATGGGGAGGTTTCATGGTCCATGTGAATATTTTACCTATGAAGTTCTTATGACTCCCTCCTTCTTTCGTTAATTAAAAAATTGAATTCTATTTGCATTTTATTTCCATCTAGGCCTCCATCTCCTTTGTGACATTTCAGATTTTGTTAAAAATTTCTTCCTTTTGATCTACATAAGTTCAATGATGAGTAGTGGGTGGCATAGATGTTGAGAATTTAAGCTCAATTAGTTAGGTTTCATTAGTTACTAGAGTAGGACAGTAACTAGGTTACTCTCTCAAGGTTGAATCACTTTCACTACTTATTTTAGTTTGGTTATTTGTGGTTTGGTCTTGTAGTTAAATACCTTGGTGTTGATGGTTTGCCTTTATTTTCTTCATTGCACAAGTTTGTGTATTTCATGTGACAAGAACCTTGGAGAGTTCTTGATGTTGTGTTTTGTGTTGTGAGCATTATGTTGTAGTTTCCTTTCAATAAATATTTATGTTTGCACTTGAGTAGATCTCCTATTTGTTAACATGGTATCAGAGCTTAGGTTGTTTGGTGAGAAAGTTGAA
>Ga0116231_10001504_pt1 | contig 47675 bp, 36 predicted proteins | sample S1TSphgellanicum_2_FD_89695 | JGI IMG/M metagenome (GOLD analysis project Ga0116231, IMG submission 89695) | Host-associated microbial communities from peat moss isolated from Minnesota, USA - S1T2_Fd - Sphagnum magellanicum MG | ecosystem: Host-associated > Plants > Peat moss > Unclassified...
AACCCCACATTTGTTGCTTCGTTACCTTGTGCTTCGTTATTTTGTTGCCTCATTGCCTTGTCAGTTGGTACTTCCCTCCTCCCTTTTTTTTTGCAGGGAAGTGCTTGGAGCTTGGAGAAACGACATCTCCAACAACCACTAGAAAAGTTTCTTTTTTTTGGTTTAGTTTTGTGCTTAATTTTCTGTTGTTTTTTTTTGTTTTGTTAAGTAGTTTTGTTTTAGATTTTTGTTCTATTTTATTTTGGTTTTATTTTTTTGATTCTTATCATATGTTTGTTTAGAATGTAATTTGATTTTTTGTTTGTTAATGTGCAAGATATCCATAAACCCAAACGATGTTTCTAAAAAAAATTGTCACTATACATTTTTATAACATTAATGAAAGAAAAGTGAGTAATTTTATTTTGTTTGCTAACCTTCAACCCCATTGTTTATAAATGTTTTTTTTCAAAATTTTACCCTTAAACCCATTGTTTTGTAAATGTTTTTTCTAAACCCTAAACCTTTGTGAATATTTGATTTTTGTTTTCTTTTTTGTTTGTGAAAAAAATTGGAATTTTTTGTTAATCTTGTACCTTAATTAGTTCTAGAAACACTCTTGTGAAATCTACCAATGGAGCAGTCCTCTATAGATGAAAAATTTGTAATGGGAAATAATGAGACAATTGAAATATCTATGAATGATGAAATTATGGAAGAAAATGTAAGTGTGCAAATCAAAACAAACAAGAATCCAAAAACTGAGAAAAAAAAAGAAATGAAGATAAATCTCAAAAAATTGCATGCATAAAGAAAAAGTTGGCAATCATGGAAGATTATCTTTGAGTTGGAGTTTTTATTATGTCAATGATAATACAAAAATTGATCTTGAAAATACATAAATCATGCATTGTATCCTTTGTTATCAAGAACTTGTAATAGGAATAAATTCGAGAACTCAAGCAAGGAAAAGACTAATTTTTTATTATAAAACAAATGGAATAACTTTTTTTAAAAAACTTGTGGATGCAAAACACATTGTTATTTGCAAAAATGTTTCAAGAAGAAATAACCTTTTATTGAAAGGAAAAGAAGAAAGACAACCAAGAAAGAAAAGAATAATTGTATCAAGTGGGTCAATTTTAAAGTTTTTTTCTGTTAAATATTCCTTCAAAAAGAGTGGATGTGCCACAAAAAGAAGTTTTAGAAGACTTTGACCTTTTGATTATCAAGAACAATTTACCAATTCAGTTTGTGGAAAGTATGTGGCTGAAAAATTTAATTTTGCATTTGTGTCCAAAATTAAATTTCCTTTCCAGAAGGCAGTTTTCACAAGAGATATTGCCAGGGTTAATTGAGAAGACAAGTCAACAATATGTTCTTCCTACATTGGCATATTGTTTTTCTGTAATAGTTAGCTATGATATTTAAATGTGAACTTATGATGTCTTTGCATTAATGATTAATTTTTTGAGCAGTGATTGGCAGCCAAAACATGTAACTATTGGTTTGTTTGAAGCGACAAAAACTATTGGTCAAACATTGGCTATAAGTTTGACAAAATTATTGGACAAATATGGTTTAAGGAAAAAGATCATTGCTTATGTAAAAAATGAGTGGTCAAATTTCAATGCAATGATTACGACATTGAAAGCTGTTGTAAACTATGGATCTCTTGGTTTAAAAGAGAGCTTTTAGGGCATTTGCTTTGGGCATGCCTTTTCAAAAGCATGTCAATATGGCAATGCAGAAGAAAAGGTGTGTATGGATTTAAAGTATGTTTTTATTAAGTCTACTCAAGCACATCTACAAAAGTCCATCATTTGGCTTAAGAAATTTGGAAAGGGAAGACAAGAATGGAACGAGGCTTGTTTTGAGACTATCATTTGGCCTAGAAAATTGAACATTCCTATGAAAACCAAGTAGTTCTTTTTGTTTCATTATTATTTCAACAATTTACAAATTTTGAAGTTTTGAATTATACATAATAACTAATCTTTTATGTTATTGGTTATGTTGCAGGTTTGCTAGTAAGGTCATTATGTTTCAAGAGACCTTACAATTTCGTTTTGTCATTGTGTTATGTTATATTAAACATATTATTTTGAAAGTCACTAGTTGAATGCTTCCACGTCTAACTCTACAAATTTCTCAAATTATAGTGGATTGTCTTTCTCCAATTGTTTCTGCTCATGTTCTTAACCAATCTGTGGACATTGATTTTTTAGTGATGCTTTACATTCGGCTATTTTTATGAGTTTGAAATAGAAATAGGAAAACAAAATTATTCCTTCATTTGAAAGCCTAATGGAAGATGATTCCATTATTTTTATAAGTTATCTTTGTTGGCCTCTAACATTAGAACATAGGTAATCATTGTGTTAGATTCTTTCCTTTCATTCTTGAAAAAATATGAAAATAAGAAAGCTCATAATATGATTTTTTAATATTAGACCCTAGGTTTAAAAGTGTTTGTATAATATCCTCATTTGTTGGAAGGGAGCAAGGTGTTGATCTTGTTGAGGAATATGATAAAAAATCCTTGTATCCTATGTTGGTGAAATGCCATGAACATTTGCATCCTTTGGTAAGGTTAGATAGGAATTGCGATGACCAAGATATTTTTGAGCAAACTGCAAGCACAAGTGAACCATTAAAAGAGCTTGTGAAGAAGTTGTTGATTTTTACGAGATATAAATTGGGTGTTAAGGACATCAAATGTCCTCTTTAGTGGTGACATAAACATGAAGCAATGTTTCCTATAGTTGAATTTTTAGCCCAACAAATTTTGGGTGTTATTGGATCTCAAATTGAAATAAAAAGAATTTTTTCTTTGGCTAGAATACTTACCAACCTTAGGAGATGTCATTTGCAAATTGAAAATTTAAAAAAATTGATATTTGTCAACAAAAATTGGCCTAATGATTTTAGAATAGGTTGTAAGTTTCCATCTAACTTAGTGGAATTCCTTGAAAAAGATGTATATTTAAAAGAGGAGTTAGAAAAGTTTGAAGGTGAATTTGAAAGGGATGAAGTTGTTGAAGTGTAAAACTTCAATAAATAAAATATTATTTAGTGTTGAAAAGTTGTTTGTAATTTTTTCATTAGTAAGAAAAATAATAAAATTAAGATTTAAATAAAAAATTTCTGAACTTTTCAAAATAATAACCAATTAATAAGTAATACCCAGTTTGTGAGAACCAGCAAAGGAGAACTGGTTATTCCCAAAATTTTGAGAATTGGCATATTGATAACTGATTTAAAAAATAAATTGATACCCTTGCTTGGCATATAAATTTTAGGGGGAAAGAAAAAAAGGTGAAAACCGAACCCTTTTATAAATTGTATTCTGAAAACCGGATCTAGCGGGTATCATAAAAATGTGATACCCGCCCAACACTGCACTAGACCACACCTAACACCTTGGGTTGATTAGCTAGTTTGCTCTTTCTTCAGAATTAAGCATGCGTGCCTGGCCAACAGGAGTCAGCATATGGAAGTGGCTTTGAGAAGTGCATCTAAGGCCCGCTTTATACTAGGAGTCAGGGCCAATGTTCAACCCAAATCCAGCATTCCTATTGGTACAAAAGTTGAAATCAGCCTCAAGGGCTTTACACAATGAGTCAAGGCTGAAATAGAAAATAAAAATTTCAATCTGCCCCAAGTACTAATAAATGCTGAACTTTATGGCCTTGTAGTGGCTCCAACGCTGGAAAAAAGGATACAATCAAATTTGGGAGGCCAATTTGCAACCCTTGGGGCCAATGTTCCAGCAATTATTAATATCCTGACATCAATGTTCTAGCATTTATTAGTAACTTGGGGCCAATTTGGATCCCAACAATGCTCAAAGTTGGCCCCAAGTCTTTTAGGCCCTGACTCCGAGTGTAAAGCGGGCCTAAGTTTCACCTAATTTGAAGCAAGCATACTTTCTTCTTCTTGTTGCATATTGGAGAGAGACCCGACAGGCCTTTTGTCTAATCTTGGAAATTCAGTGATTAGTTGTCATTTAGTTCAAAATTGGTGGGAGAAAACTACTTACTGGGATGAAGATTGACACCACCCCTCTCCCCCCTTCTCTCCCAAATCATCATCATCATTCACAGAGGGGAGAGAGTCCCCTGACCTCAAGGATTGAAACAAAAGTTAAAGGTTCTAGTTTCTTCCAGTATTGTCAGTGTCAGCAAAAGTTGCAGAATGGAGCACATGCAGAATGGAGCAAGTTTGTAAGTTTGTAACAGAGCTAGACAAGCAATTAGTTAGCCTGACAACCAAGGCCTGTAGTACTTGGACAACATTGAAGTAGGATATCCTATTTTACGGATGTTGCACACCCTGTGTGATGATGGTAGGGGCATGGATGGGCATAGAGCCCTTTCTCCTCATCATCTTCTTCTGCACTTTTTCTACCCAGTGTCTGTTTTGGGGCTCTTGCAACTGACACATACTTGTAAGAAACCCTTCTTGACAGACTGCAATGATGTCTAATTGCAGTTAAAAGATACACAAAATAGTCAAGTGCTTCCAAACCTGACTTTCTTCCCTGGAAAGAAAGACAGTATGAAGAACTCTTAACATCTTTCCATAGACTGCATATTATTGGGTAACCAACAACTCATAAGTTAATAGAAAACTGATGGTGATAATACATTCCAATTTATAATTATATAACTACATATGTATAGTGTCCATATATCTCTGTTTGTGGAATCCGAATGCTTGATCTAATATGGAAGCATTACACTCTAAATTACCACTAATTACACCACAAGTCTTAGCAGTGATCAAATTGCAAGGACACTAAAGTTATCCCTAAAGTCAGGCGATTAGGGGGGCAAGAACGGCCAATTTTGGCATAATAGGCCATCAAATACTTAACTGGGAATGGAATTTTACAAGACGAAATAACTGGGACTCAAACTAGTTTTCCCACTAATTTTGGTGGTAAACTGAGTTTCATCCCGTCTTTCCTTTTCCCTGAGCGCCTTCACTAATGCTACATATGTTTTCACTGCTCCTACCTGTACAACTATTATGATTACTCTCCAACCTTGTGCATTAAATGCTCAGTTTCAGCATTTCATACTGAGATTTAATAAAATTTCCTTACTTTGTGGATACCACTCAAAGCGGGGATAGGGGGTGACAGCAAAGAGAATAGGGGGTGAAAGAGAGGGTGACTTCACAAATAACTTTACTGTGTACAATGAGTTCAGACTGTTGCTAGCTTGTTTTGTTCCTTTCTCCGCTATGATGCCCCTAGTCCATCAGAGGTAAGCACTTGGTATGATTTTGTTGTTTCCACATTTTTGCTTGATCACATATGTTTTTAGTACTTAATTTGCTTGTGCCTAGCTTATTTATTTTGGCTATTCAATTGCTGTTCATTACAATCAACACTTTATTGGTGTTTAAGAATTTTCAGAAGCAAATCAAACTTGGGTTCAACTGCCAATTAACTACATTAATAAAATAGCTTTAATTTTTAATTTGTGGGCATTATTTTGGGGGCTTCACCATTTTTGTATGTGGACATCTTCCACCTTTTTCTTGTATCTCTTTTGTTTTTTGTCATGTTGTTGGTGGGCTTTGATGTTTTGCCTGTTTTTTTGTCCCTGAATTAGTCCCTCAATCTCTGTCCTCTGCAGTGGCATCCTGTTCATAATCTCTTCTCTAGAACCACAAAAGGTTTTTTTTCATACCTTGGAGTCAGAGAAGCTGAGGAGGCTGAGAGATGTGTAAGGTACTACAGTTGTTAGGCATTGCTGATGAGGAGGAGGAGGAGGAGGAGGAGGAGGAGGCTCTGGAAGCTGTGAATATGCGAGAGATGAAACTTCAGAATTGTGTGTAATTTGGGCATGGGGTCAAAAGCATTTGGAAATAGGAAGCTCAAGGAAGAGGAGTTGGTAGCTGAGCACCCATGTAGCTGAATCGGATCCTCCTGCATTTTCCCAAAAAAAGGTTCATCTTTTCTGCCATATGTCCAATTTCGAAGCTTTCAGCTCGTCCCCTTGGTCTTCTGATTGCTAGTTCTCTTCTTCTGGGAATTTGCATCATTTCCATGCCCTTCTCCCAGATGAGTTTCAGCTGAAAGGAATTTAGAATCAACAACCCACCTGATATTTTTCTCTCCTTTTTCCCATCCTGCTTTCTTTCAGCTTCAGTTGAGTTTTTCTCTTGACCAGCAAGAACAAATTTGATGGTAGCACACAACCCTCTCTTTGGACTCCGAGGAGTCTTGTCAGAAGTCAGTTTTTGCCACCGACATATCATCTGTAGAGCAAGAAACTGAAATTTCAGTGCACGAGGAGTGAGGAACAGCTGACACAGTTCCCTTTTGTTGGTGCAGAGATTTAAATTGAAGACTCAGCAGGAAGATTGTGCCATTTGGCAAAAATTTCTGGAACAATAGCCAAAAATCAATCATCTTCATCTTCTCCTCTTGATATATTTTTTTCACACGAGCATGGTTTTTGAATTGGGCAATAGAGAGAAGGGAAATGGCCAGAATGATCACTGGCAATCTCAGAGTCATCTTCTTCCTTGCTGTGTTGATCACCAGTGAACTGGAGTTAGTCCATGGGTATTTTCCACCAGAAAACAGGTATTTGCCTCCAACTCTAGGTTCTACTTCAGTTAGCCCAACATTTGAAATTCAACCTTTTGAGCTTCATGATGGATCTTCTTTTGGCAACAACAGGAATTTCGCAACAAAGGAGGTTTCAGGGATCAAGCAATCTGGTGCAAGATTGGTTCTTCAAAGCAGGACAAGAACAGCAACTCCATATTGTAAGGCGCAATTCCACTTGTTCAAATCTGTAACATCATATCCAAAGCCAATAGGTTGCAAAAAAAAGGTTCATCCTCAAGAAGGTTATTGTGACACTGATGCATGTTTGGGTGGTTTTTTTTGGGTCTGATGAGCAGCAGATACTATTAGAAACTCCCAAGATATAAGCACAAGGCGGCTATTGCTGATCATTCTGCCACCTTCACTGTTGCTTCTGCTGGCAGTCCCAGTGTTTCTATACTGGATTTGCAAAAGTCAGATACGGAGGTGTGCAGATAATACCCAACTGATGCCAATTTGGACAAACCAGGCCACATTGCAACACCACCTGGACACTGAACTCTCCAAATCTCCAAGTAGGTTATGGTCCTAGCATGCAACAAACAAAAGAGAAATTTTTTGTGTCATGAAATGAGATCTGAGTGAGAGAAGCAGAGTTTTAAATCTTGAGCACACTGACCTGTTTTGCAGGGTCGAGAGGCTTTGGCGCATGGCTAGGCCAACTCCAAAGCCTGAATGGATGTGGAAGGGGAGGAGAACAAGCATTATTGCCTCCTTGCTCCCTTGCATACTCCTTACTGCAATCTGCAACAGATAATTTCAGCTCCTCTCATTTGCTGGGAGTGGGGAGGCTTGGACACATCTACAAAGCAAAGCTTGATTATGATATCTTTGTCACTGTGAGGAGAGTGGAAGAGGAAGAGAAGATTTCTGCAGTAAATTTTCAGGTACTTACTGTTCACTCACAGCCATGCAAGCTCTACAGCATGTTCCATGAAGCATATGTTATAAACAATAAGACAGGTTTCTGAGAATTCCAAGAAAAAACAGATTCTTTAGCCTCAACTAAGATGTCCAATTTGCATTTTGGGTTTTGAATATATGGCAAAAGCATCAAACAAAGGAGATTTAAGCTCATGCTTTCGAGCTCAAAAATCATTTTTGTGTGAGGTATATTTTTTCATTTAGAAATAGAAATGGAAGATAATAGAAGAGTTATTCATATTTACTCATGAATGAATGCAACACTGGTCACAAATTTTTGTTTGGCTTGATTTGAATACAGGTGGAGGTTGATTTGATAAGCAAAATACAACACCCAAATTTGATGCCGCTTTTAGGCTATTCTTGTGATGGACCTCAGCATCTTCTGGTACATGGGCTAATGCAAAATGGTTCACTTCATGATCAGCTTCATGGTAAATACAACTCCACACAGTCTTTTGTCTACATTAGGTGAATAGTTTTCTTTCATGATGTATCTAGTCAATGTTGATAGCTTGCTGTCATGTATTCTGATGATGTGCTCCAACAGATCCTTGTGAATCTTCACTTCTGCCAAAGTTTTCATGTGGATAACTAATTCTCTGTTCTTCCTGTTTATGTTTTTGCCTCAATTGCTCATTCCGTGACTGTTTGTTCAAAGTACTACTGCTGCCTGTATTCTCATTTCAATTTGCAAAGAGAATCGACTGGGCACAGAATTTGGGTCGTTATCTTGTTGGGTCCAAAATCTTCCTAACCTAACCCTGACGTTTTGTGGATATATGAAGGTCCTTCACATGGGTCCATGCTCAATTGGCATCTTCGCCTCAAAATTGCACTAGAAGCTGCTCGGTAACGATTAATTTATCTTTCTGTCCAACTCTACAGACCAAAGCATAGTCAGGTTTAGGGTTTACCTTGAATGGAACAGACAAATCATGAAATATTCAGTCTAGAATTCTGTGAAAAGCATAATTTTATGTTTTCATCTTGGTCATTAATAGCACCAGTTATTGTTTTTGTTGTGCTTTTAGGCATACACACATTTGTAGCCATCCTTCTACATTGTTCCTTGTTCAATGTGGGATGTTGCTGCAATGACAGAGGGCTGGAGCACCTGCATGAGCATTGTAAGGTTCCAATCATCCATGGAAACTTCAAAGCCTCCAACATTCTTCTTGACTCACAATTTAATGCAAAGGTTATTTGAGCACAACCAACCCCAAATTTACTATCCTGTGTTGCTGCTTAGAGTTGTGATAGGATCTTCTTGCTGCACCACTTTCTGTTGCATTTGTTTAAAATGGTTCTGATGCTTTCAGTACTTGCCCACATTTCATTGATACCTTGTGAAGCTCAGGATTTCAGCTGAATCCTTGACCCAGGATGTGTCCTTTCCACCAGTGTAAACAGTGAAGGTAGATACTAGAGATAGGACTAGTGCTACTTTGTTATCTTTACCAAATAGACTGTGATTGGAACCCAAGATGCTCAAAATTTATGCGACCCAAAGGAAAGAAAATAAAAATTCAATCTGTAATTTTAATTCCACTGTAGTTATCATGTTGTTGGTCCAGGTGTCAGATTTTGGATTTAAGTTGGCTGCACCAGAAGCAAATTTGCTCGATGAAAATAGAAAGCAAGTACCAGGTGCATGTGGCTACATGGCTCCAGAGTACTTGATGGATGGTAATCAATTCCCACCACTTTCAACACTGCATACAAGATTATGTTCTGCTGATGAGTAGGGACACCTTTCATGCACAAAAGTTTGATGAGGATTTTTGACACCCATCACATTGCATTTGTTTATGGGGAGGAAAAAATAAATCCAATGTGTCTCAAAGAGGCTCTTTGTCAAAAAAATGCATCAAAGTTTCAATGACAATTTCTGAAATTGCCATGTTTAGACATTACATTTCCAGCAAGTTGCAAAACTAGAGCAGGATTCTTAAAACTTTGAACATATGGCCAAAAATTGACTAATTCCTCTTGTGGATGATCCCCAGTGTGGGTACATCACAAAATTGAAAACAAACAGCCTGATTGTTGTGCAGGGACATTGACAGAGAAGAGTGATGTTTATGGCTTTGGAGTAGTCTTACTGGAGCTTCTGACAGGAGTACCACCTGTAGACTCAACAAAAGCTCAAGGATCTCAGTGCCTTGTTAATTGGGTACATACTACATACACTCATAATGTAACTATGAAGTGATGTTTATACAGCCTGATAAATACCAGGTACACATTAAGGTACAAGCCTTGATGCCTGCATATGCTAACATTCTAGGCTCAGAAAATATAGCAGAACAAAGCCAGTATATACAGATGCATAGAGAAGACCCTTCACTGTTGGGTTGTAGCAATCTGCAAAGACCAACCTTTCTTGAAGTAGTTAATTTTCTTCATACTTTTGAGTAGTTATTGCTTGCTGTTAATCATACAAGCAGTGTTTTGCTGGCAGGCAACCCAGTTCCTAACAGACAGAAAGAAAACATTGGAGATCATCGACCCTTATCTAAGAGAAACTGTCAACTTCAAGCATCTTTACCAGGTGACGTATCATCAAGAACAGCATTCAACTCTTGTTTGTTTACCACATTTGAGGCTCAAATAACATGGTTCTTGATTTCAATGTAGGTTGCTGCAGTGACGGTGTTATGTGTGCAATCAGAAGCAAGCTACAGGCCTCTCATAGCAGATGTTGTTCAGTCTCTAGTTCCCTTGGTTCCTCAAGAGCTAGGGGGGGCCTTACGACAAGACCCAGGACATAGCACTTAGAACTCTAAGCAAGCAATTCAAATCAACAGAAACTTGCTCAATTAAGCTTCAACATAGTAAACAATCAAAATACAGAAAACAGAGTTCAACTTTCCAAAAGCTTCATGACAGATGGGGAAATTACAAAGTCAATAAGATTTGACACATTTTCGTTGACAAATTTAGCTAATGATAATTATAGGCTTCAGAAGCCCTGCAGATATTTTTTTAAGCATCTCTTCAGATTTAGTTGAGATTCAGATGTGTAACTCACCTTGCCTCCAATACAAGGAGCTTGCTAATTAGTGGAAGCTTATTTGGTTCATCAGTTTGAACACAGAACGGTGAATAAATCAAAGCTAGAGCCAGTTCTGATAACTTCACCCAATTTCTCGGAACTCTGCTTGTGGCACATTCTATCCTTACCTAACAATGTTCTCCAGGCAGCATCAGCAGCATCTGACCCACTTAGCTGGCTTTCATTGTAAACCTAGGCATATGATGTACTGAGAATTTCTCTCATTTCCCCAGAGAAAACAAATACATCAATTTCCTGCAGCATAAACCACATTGTGACAAAACAAAAACCCCCGTCACTCTGCTGCATCCCAAATCTCTCATCACCCATTACCAACTACAACCCACTTGCCTGCTTCTGTAGAGGCATATGATGCACTGAGAATTTCCTAGATCTCAATTCACCAGAGGAAAAAAATACATCAGCTTTCCTGCAGCATAAATCTCGTGACAAAATAGAACCCCCAGAACACTATTGCATCCCAAATCTCTCATTACCCATTATCAAGACAGTAGACACAATTAGCACAGATTTTCAAATTTTGAGTGCATAGATCCATAGGAATAAGTAAATTAGCACATTTCAAAGAAGCTTGAATAAGAACATCTAGCCCATCAGTGACATAGGCTGCAGGAAGTGGTGAAGACTTGCTAAACCCTAAACATACAGTCCCTGCTTATAAGGAGCTGAAGGTTTGTAAGACACATGATGAGCACCTGAACATGCATGCCAGCCCCCTTGAGTAGAGGAGTCTGCAAGTACAGTCCGTTGGTGAAGGGGTCTGAAAGTTTTCTTGGAAGGACTCTGAAAAGATTGAGAGCACCTGACACTAGTACTACAGTCTTCCTTGGGCAGAGGGATCTGAAAGACTCTGAAAGTAGGCAGATCGTAACTATCTTCAGAAGCAGAAGATATGTTTGTTTCTTTGGAACATATTCACAATCCATTATGAATGGAGGCTGGGGGGCAGAGTGTGAAGAGAAACTGTCAATAACCTTATCGAAACCTTGCTACATTCTGCCCAGGAGTTGGTTTTGTTGTATGTGGTTTCCTCCTCTTTGATTCACGGCTAGTTGGCGATCTGGTCGCTGCATCTCTTGCTGGCAGAGGACTTGGATCTGTCACCACTAGAGATGATGCTTTTGTTTTCACTTGGGTGTTTACAGAACTTTCAGCAGCGACCTCAACGTGTTTATCAGACTCGTTGACACCGAGCTGCAAGACGATTTCCTCTCTTGTACTCTGTTCTTGAATCTTGCTGCTGCTGCTGCTGACAGTCGCCGTATTTCCCGAAGGCTTGGGTACGGCAGAAACGGTTTCAGTAACCGTCAATGTGTATTGTTCTGAGGACTGTACTTGCTCTGAGGATGAAACGGCAGCCGACTCCTCCACCAGTGAAGGGCATGGCCGCAATGGCTTCTTCCGACTTTTTCGCTGCTTGGGCCTATTGTGTCCCTCAGCACCCTCATCGCCATTCCCCCTCGGTTGCTGTAGGAAGAAACGATTAGAAATGTCAGACTTGGACAATATGCTAGGGCAATCGTTACAAGAAAGAGTTCAGTCTGTATCTTCATCGATCTATATTTGATCAGAGACAGACATATCTGGAACCAGGAGACGCGGATATAAACTTAGAAATTGTGAAAAAAAAGTCTCGGAAGGGAAAAGAAACCCAATTTGGGATAACAAGCAAGATGAAGAAACAAAAGAAGAAAACCCGCCTCACTCTAAAAGAAAAAAACCGAGCTCCAAAGATCATGATGCAAGAACAGAGCGGAAACGGAACATACATTGAGCGGGCTCAGAATCGCAGTGATATCCTGCAACGGCACCCGAGGATATCCCAGAGGCAACGGACTCCTCTGCTGCAGCGGCTCCACAATATTGTTACCGGGAAAGAAGAAAACGTTCTCCTTATCCTGCGCAATGAACTTGCTCAAGTGCCGCGTCTGCCTACTGGCCTCCGCAGGCCTTCTCCAAGCCAACCCACCACCACCACCACCTCCTTTCCCATCAGAGGATGGCTCCCCATCTCCACTCATCGTTGGAAAACACAGAAGAAGAAAATGATTTCTAGTCCCACCCACCTTCTTGAAGCTTCTTCTTTCTCACACACTCACACGTCTCCTCTCTCCTCCCTCGCCTCACATACATACATACATACATACACACAGTTTCTGCTCTTTCTCTGCTTTCAAACCCTAATGCCAAGAACACCAAAAGACATACGTGAATAGTAGTAGCTCAGGAAAGCTCAAGATACCAACTCTCAAGCTTCACAAGCGCAGTTTGGAAAACCGAAAGACCAAACTAGAGAGTGAAAAATCCAAGCAAACGGAAACAAATCGACGACAGAAGCTGGAGACTGTGCGAGCTCTACAGATCGCTGCCGAAAACAAATGCGTGGAATTCGATTTTGAATTGCAGGAGCGCGCGCGGGGGGCGTTCGTGGAGGCGGACTTGCATGCCTTTTTCTTTTTCTTTTTTCTTTTTTTTCTGGCTATATATCTGGGGTTTTTTTCTTTTTCTTTTTCCTTTCCAATTTTGTAGTTTCCAAAAATTTCAGATTTTTTTTGTCGCCACAGTGCGAAAATTGTTTCGCCCAGAAAAAAAAGAAGCTGGGCTATATAGATCCAAAAAAGCGGTATTAAAAATCAAAAGGGCTAAAATCGAGCGGTTAGTGAGATTCTCAATAGCCAGAATTCGACCGAAATTTAAGAAAAAGCGCCAGACTTTTATACATGTAGCAAGGATCAATTAGGTAGCCAAAAATATAGAAGGATTTTTGAAATTTTTTGCTTTGATATTTAGCTTATAGCCAAATTTGGCTAAATCCTCGTATGGGTGATCGCCATTTTGACTCAAAAAGAAATCATTGAAGCGGAGACGCCTTCGTCCGAGGTTACGTTGGGTTAAACTTGGAGAAAGGCCGTGTAATAAATCCAGGTGGTAAGAAAAGCAGAACTTGCGTGGGTGAAAGAAGGTGAAACAGGGTAAAAAAAAGTCTCCCCGGAAATTGCGAGGCGGGTGCAGTGACTTGGTTGGATTTGAATTTGAAATGTAAGCGCGCCCAACGGTCGCTTCGCTGCCGGTTACCCCGTTGCCGGTCACCACCCGCGCTTCACCGGCGCGGAAAGACGCGCGGCTCTGCAGTCTGGACTGCGGGACTGCTTTTCTTTTCTTTTCTTTTCTTGATGCTTTTCCTCGGGCCGGGTACGTGGAAATGGGTATCTCCACTGGTATCTAGGAACCTATCCATACGACTTGACGAAAATAACCCGAGTGTTCCGTGGGTCAGTAGGTACGGCACCAAACACCCTCCGGGTATCAGGGCAGCTCATCGGGTTCATGATCATGGTTCTCAAAAAGTCCATACCCGGTTCTGATACACAATCATGGTTATTGAAAAAAAAATTTCAAATACCTGCTTGTGATATACAATCATGGCTCTCCTTTTTTTTTAAAACGTCAAATCACTGCCCTGAAGATTATATGCTCTTTCATGAAACCCGGCGGGTCTTTGAGGGTTTTGAAGTAACTGCAACTCGTTGGTTCTTTGGTTCTCTGATTTTCTTTTTTCCAAATACCTGACACCTTTTGTGGTTCTTTGATTTTTTTTCAAATACCTGGCGATTCTTTGATATTGATTAAAAAAAAAAAATGAACCCACTGGTTACCGTAGTACTCAGCAACAAACTGCTGAATAATTAATTAAATTTCAATTCTTAACTTTGGCAGTTGATTTTTTAATTCTGAAGTTTTTTGGCACGTAATATTTATATAAAATAATAAACATGAGTTTTCTGTCTTTATGAGACAGTCTATAATTGTGTTTAGAATGTCACATCTTTCATTCCTAGAGTGAAGTTCAAACCCAACAGCCGAAATGCTTCAGAATTTGATTTTGTTAATAATTATTAAAATTTCGACACAAGTAGGAAATATTTTTGCAAAATTTCAGCAAAATAAGAAATATTTTAATTTACGCCAAAACAATTTCGTGTGCTATGGTATTAAAAAATAAAATCAAAGAATCACTCAACACTTGGTAAGAATGTTTTTTTTGGGTGGGAGGGGGGAGCTTCTCCAAAAGAGAAATTTGAAAATTGAAAATAAAGTAATTTTGGAGGTTTTCAATTGCCCAAAGTGAGAAAAAAAAATAGTAAACATTATTAGATTTCTATGGTTGGTTTTCAAGATGTAACCAAAAATATAGAAAATATGATTAAAGGTTTGAATTTCATATTTGGTTTATAGCCAATCTTCCTAGGGATGATGGCCACTTCTGCAACCTCTTCCTATAAATGATAGGTAGGTAGTCAATTTAGCTACAGATAAAAAAATCCAAAAAAAAAAAACACTTCCTAGGTATAATATCACCCTACCATGCCCAATCTTGCCATAATATGACTTGAGGCAAACCAGTGTATTTGCTATAATATGATTTAAGGCATATTAGTCTACGGTGAGCACTAAACCAGGGTAAGAAATTAACCCGGCTTGATGCAAATGTAGTACAATGCCTATAAAAAATATTGATAGTTAATTTTTTTTGACTCTATCTGAATTGTGATGCACACTTTAATTATCTTTCTTGCATCACTATTTCAAGAAAAGAGTTATAGTGTAATGGCTAAAATTATGCCTCTTTCAGTCCAAGGTTCAGATTTTTCCTTCAATTTTTTTAATTGCTTTTTCACAAATGATGAAAAAACATTTGCAGTCTTTAGACAACTTCCTTGGGAGAAGGGGACTTAATTAAGTTTCTTCAATTTCTTTGGGAGAAGGAGACTTGCAACTTCTCCAAAGCAAATGAGCCTAAATTCTTAATGAAATGTGGTTGTCCAAGGAATACCTATGGGTGGCTCAAAACATGGTTCCTTGAGACAAATGTACCCAAGTTCTTTAAGAAAACATGGTTTGTCAAAGAACTCGAGACGCTTCCCTTGAAAATTCGGGCCCATTTGTTTTAGATAATCATGTTCCCCAAGGAACTTGGCTCATTTGCCTCAAATACTTTACCCTAAGGTCACTTTCATCATTAAATAATCCCCAAAATAGTGAAATGAAAATTTGTGAAAATATGATTTTTTCCATGTTGAAAATCATCATAATTATCATAGGCTACACCCCCAATAATATCATTGTAGATGATGGAAAAATATGTAATTTCAAAGTTATAGAACAAATTCAATTTTTGAACATTTTTTTTTGGTTTTTGTCAATGTGCAAACTGACCCTACACTATGATAACCATGTTTCCCTAGGAACTCAAACTCATTTGTCACAAGAAACCATGATTCTCAAGGAAAATGGCATATCTCCTTCTCCTCGAAAAAGTTGAAGAAACTTAGTTAAGTCCTATTTTCCTATGGAAGTTGCAAGTGCCAATTTTTTAAAGGGAACTTTGCTTGATGAAGTTGTCCAAAGATTACTTTTTTTTTCCATTTGTATGTAGAAAACAACAAGAAGTTGAAAAAAAAGAATTGAACCTTTGACCTTTGGGTTAGGAGACTATTCTAATCATTGCATCATAATTGTTTTTTTAAAAATAAAAATGGTGATGCAAGAAAGATAGTTAAAACATTTGTCACAATTTAGGTATAATAAACAAGTTTGAAAATAATTTTTCTAACAGGCACTAACTTGCATATGTTTCATGCCTAATGCCAAATTTTAATTTGTTGCTCTTGTTGAGTGCTTGCCTAGTAGCCATACTAATCATGTCCTAGTATGCCTCGCTTAAACAATGTTTACTCGTGTTGGTCAAATACGGACTATATAATTGGTTAAAGATTATGAAATGCTAAGGCTATTACCAAAAAAACAACAACCTCAAACCAATTAGGAGGCATAAAAAAAAACCTCGTTGAAAAAAATCAAGGATGGGAACCCATCCAACAAAAGTACAAGGTAAATGAAAACACAAGTAGATAGAACCCAAAGAAAACAAAATCAAACAATCAACAATTACAAAGAAGACATAACACAAAAGAGCTATCCTTTACCACAAATGAGCTAATGATGGAGGTGCACTAGCTATGATGTGTGGAAGAGATGAAGAACTTCGACCAATTGTAGTAGTTAGTTGAAGAATTGCTATGGCTTACGCACATTATAGGGTTATGGACATGTGTTGTCGATAGTAAAAAACAAACAACGAAGGAAGTAAAGAAGACTATTATGACGCGTGATAGTGATCTTTGCACAAATAATAAAAAATGAATCAAATGAAAATGAAAACACCCATATGTTTCAATAGCAAGGGGAATGAAGTCTTTGCCTAATGTTCATTTAACGTATGATCGTGTTTTCTACTAAGCAACCATCATCACTGCATGTGTTATCATTGTCAATGCTCATTGCACCATATCTGTGCTCATTGAATTAGTAATGACAACGTTCACCAAGGTTTAGAAGTTGTTTTTGGTGATAAGGATATTGACTTGTCGTCAAGTGTGGTGAATGAATAGGTAAGAGACCTCCCTTTGAACATGTGTTCCATTTTCCAAAGCAATAGTTACAATAGTATTTAAAATGTATTGTGTGCTATTATATGTTCACTATCGCAAGAGCATTGAAGCAAATGGGTACCTAGGTTGTCAATGGTATGGCCATAGTAGGATGCGACCAGCCAAGAGGGGTACATAGTCCTATAGCGAAATGGGTTGGGGATAGACGAAAAATAAGTGTGGTAGGATGAACTGATAAATAAACGCCTACCCCTGGACTTACACATGAATGAAGACATGTTCATATGATATCTGAAGGAGAATTTGTTAAAAGTGAGGCAAATTTTTGCTCGTGTATGTAATCTACCAAAGAAGCTTGTAACTAGGGATAAAACTAAATCACTAGGCTCTCAAAGGGTAGGACTTGAGAATGGACAACTTGGGGTAACATAATTCGTGTATCTTGCAGTACCATTTGGAATGAAAAATGTTAATTTCAACATGTGCTAAGAAAACCCAAAGAATGTTATGAATATTAATGCCTTGGAGATCATTTTTTGAATGTTCATCCATAACTTGTATTGAACTTAATTTAGTTTCAGTTCATTCTTGGTTAACTTCCAATTAAGATTTAGTTAATTTCTAAATAACTTTTAGTTTACTTCTAATTAAGTTTTAATTCAAGTTAATTTTCAATCAATTTTGAATTAAATCCTAGTTAAATCCCAATCAAGCTCCTAGTTAAATTTTAATTAACTCTCAATTAAATCCTAGTTAACTTTTAGTTAACTTTAATTAATTCCATGTTGACTCCAAGTTGAATCCCAATTAATTTTTAATTAAATCCTAGTTAACTTTAGTTAACTTTTAATTAAGTCCTAATTAATTTTAAATTAATTTTTGGTTAACCCTAATTAACTCCCAGATGACTGATGTTAACTGGTAATGTGAAAGAAAGGTATGTGAAAAGTAAATGCTTTTTTAAATGTTTAAAAAATCTATACACGGGACTAAGCATTTTCCTACCAAAGTCATGTCATCGTCGAGGAGTGAGATTTGGGCTGTGCTCTCATCCTCTTCACCTCACATGATGTAATAACTCCCTCAAGGAAATGCATTCCCCTATACAAAATGCTTAAGTATGTTGAGGATTCTCTACAAACACAAATTGTCTAAATTTTCAGCAAGATTGTTGCCATAATATAGTCATTTTTCACATTTCCTGGTTGTTTGCTTACCGTCACAGATCCAATTACATCCCTCCATTCTTACCCCAATCTCATTACTGAAACCCAACCAGAATAGATAACTAATTTGCAAAGACGGAAGCAAAATGCCAAGACATTTTTTGTCCAACTTGAAAACCCCAAATCAATGTATCCATTCTCCATCAAATCTGAATTTAAACTACGACTTTGAAAAACAAAAACAAAAAGACTCCCAACTATCAATAAATCTTTGTAGACAAAAACCTCTAATGCCTTGTGAGTTTCACTGATTTCCAAAGATGCTTTATGTGCATACAATTTTCACAAAATAATCTTTGTCTGCATATATATATACAATGTAGTTAATGGTGTATTACACTGAATGTATTGATAACACCAACAATCTCAATTTTCATACCTGAATGAAATTAATCCATGCAACAATAATTGGCAATAAGGTTTTGCATACATTTGTGAATAAATAAACGATGGACTTGGGAACTTTGCAACTATGATCTCTTCCGATCAAGAACTTCTGAAAGAGCTACAAATCTACCAAGCTCAATGGAAAGTTGAGCTGCAACCCCAACTGCAACTGACATCAAACCTGCCTCCAATCCAACTGTCGGTGGATGTTCACCATGGGATTTGATAGCTGCTGCAAACTCCAAGTGTTCCAAGAAGCTCGATCCATGGTGGAGCCCCTCATACCTAAACATTCACACACACAGTATGTAGACAAACTTAGTTGCTGATGGAGAAGTCAAAAACCACAATGGGCGCAACAGTACCTACTTTATTTTTGGCAGATCATCTGTAGAAAACAGCAAATTTCACTCAAAAGTGCAAAATATTAGAGTGTGGAGAGATCTGTTTTGAGATTCAGGAATTCAGTAGATTACAATTGGAAATTAGAAGAGCTTTTTAATCCATTTCTATAACTCAAATTGTTTTACACAAAGTTGAGAGCAGGAAAATCAAAAGGGATCATGGCAGTTGATGACACATTCATACTTGACACGCTTATCATGGACTTCATATGTCAAAACTCCTGCTCTGCCACTATCCCGTGCCCCAATTCGAACAATGCTTTCTGGTACAAAAGCCTCCCCCTGCATGAAGCAGAAATTTCCCTTGTCCTTCAAAACTTTACACTCTAGATGCTAAAACTTTGAATCTTGAATCTCCAAGGCTTGATTTCAATTTTGCAAATGGCACTCGAAAAACATCAAAAGCTGAGTTACAAGCCTATAATGGTTGTGATTCTTGTCTCCATCTATTGGAGCCAAAAGGCTTCGATACATAGCTCTACAGACATTGATTCTGTAGGCATACCTTTCCTTTGTCACCTACAACACAGATTTCTTGCTCATTGCGGCTGCCTTCAGCAAACATACACAAATCCAGCATTCCACGAGCACCATTCTCATAGTCCACTACTACATATGCATTATCAAGAATATCTGGCACCTGCAAGGATTACAAAATTCATCAATGTGTATAATTATCTAATTCAACTACCAACTGGCTGCAAAGACAGGGTTTAGGGTTTAAGCAACTTCAAAGACAGAACCATGTGCAGTTTCTTGGGGTGTAGAGATGCATAAAGATTGGACATCAAACCTCGCCATCATAAATTTCATCCAAATGGTTGATGTCTTGTGCGCCTGAAGCCATGACACGGACAGGCCTGGAATCTACTATCAATGTCATAAGGTCAAAAAAATGACAGCACTTCTCCACCAATGTGCCTCCTGAATTTCTGTTGAATCGGTTCCAGTTATTCACCTGCAATTCAGATCATAATCCATATGCATTTTCGCTGTCAAATCTTCGAAATCCTCAAGGCTTTGCACTGCTCCTTACCAACACATGATAAATTTCACCTATGTACTTCAATGCACCTCCCAAGATAAAACATCTTGAAGTTGACATTCCAAATTTCAGGATCTTATGAAATGGATGGTACCTGTTTTCATCAGATATGTTCTGTTTTGCAGATACCTTTCATTATGTTAGATTCCTGAAATTAAAAAAGTTCATCATGTCGGGGAAGGAACCACTTTGAGAGTCTTCCAGGATTTAAGGGCCCAATCACTTGGGCTATAGCCCAAGGCTGGGCCTGAAAATCTATGAAGACCCAGAAAGGGGTTCCTTCCCCAACATGATGAACTTTTTTAATTTCAGGAATCTAACATAATGGAAGGTATTTGCAAAACAAAACATATCTGATGAAAATAGGTACCATCCATTTCATAAGATCCTGAAATTTGGAATGTCAAGTTCAAGATGTTTTATCTTGGGAGGTGCATTGAAGTACACAGGTGAAATTTATCATGTGTTGGCCCAAGTGACTGGGCCCTTAAATCCAGGAAAACCCTCAAAGTGGTTCCTTCCTTGATACAGTATACTTGACTTACAATCCTGAAGTCTTACTAATTCTTGCATTGAACTTGTTGAGTGCAAAATGCACAACATCAATTGGGAAAAACATTTTACCTTCACAAGGAATGGAAATCTGTGCTCTCGAATGGAAACCATGCGCACATGCCCAATAGAGCCAATTTTGACCTGCTCAATGAGCTTTGCCACTGCAGGAATATATCTATATTCCAATCCTACTTGCACTAACACCTCAGGCCGAGATTGTGCTGCTTCCATCACCTAATTTTAGCAATTTCAGGAAATCATCAGATTTAAAGCTGTGACATGGCATACAAAAAGAATTTAACATTTGAATCAGAACCTGGATGCAAATAATTTTGAAGCTGTGCAACATAGCAGAGTGAGTCTGTTTGAAGAACAACCAGACACCTCACCAAATAGCAATCTTCAACTGTGGTGCAAAGAGGCTTCTCCACAAGAATATGGTGGGATTTGGGGTGGTTGAGAATATCAAGCAGGATTTGTGCATGTGTCATGTTGGGGGTGGCTACTACGACTACATCACACAGCCCACTGTCCAACAGAGATCCATGATCTGCAAACACCTGCAGGCAGCAAGTGCCATGACAAACACAAGTCCCATAATCAAGGAAACAAGCTGAGCTTGACATCAAACAAGCCTTAATTTCTGGAGTTCAACTCTGCAGTGTCAACCACAAGGCATGTAACAGCAGGAGAAAGTCTTGAGACGTCAAAACACAATCTTGAGCTCAGGAAGAAATAACTCATTCAAGGAGCCTGGCAACCAAAAAAAAAAAATTGTTACCTCAAGGGGCGGAGCTGGTCTGGAGAGTTGCAATGCAGACGCTACAGCAACGGCTTGCTGTCGGGAACCGGGATCTGGGTCTGCAACAGCTACTACAAGAGCTCCAGGTATTGCTGCGAGATTGTACTGATGCTCTCTTCCCATCATCCCCACCCCTATGATTCCGTATCTCAACAAACTTCCCTCAGCCTGGAGCTCCATCTCTAGAATCTCAAGTCCAGGGTAGTAGTAGACTGTGTCTTGTTTGAAACTGTACAACACGATGCGATGAATGAGGTGGAGCAAGGAATTGGATCTGGACTTTCTTTCTTTTCTTCAAGAATGAAGTTCCTTGTTGTACAGCCAGTGAACTCTCTGTAATATTCAGACTAAGTTTCAGAGAATCCCACGAAAAATCCCATGAAATTTAACAGCACCTCGCAGCCGGATTCAACCAAGAATTGGAGGATATATATATATATTACACAGAAAACATCGTTGTCCACGCACAAAATGCAAAGAGCTAAGGACGTTCACTCACACATAAGGTCTTATACTCACCTACTGAAAAGAAGCAGTAGCAGGAGCTAGACTTGTTGTTCCCGAAGTTGTGCAAAATTATTTATTCCTCTCAATTCTTGTATCCAACTGCAAAATGCACGACAATAATAAATATAACCCTCAGATTGCCTGCATTTATCAGCAACGAAAATGCTCACCCCTCTTGAAGGTAACTTGGACACCCATGATCCATCCCATTGGGAAGAGGCCCAGAATCAACCCAAAAAAAAACTTCATTTTCTGCAGAAATAAATGTGCCAAAATCTGATACCAAATGTGAATAAAAGTTGCTATAATTACTCTCAACATTCAATGCAAAACAACAAAAAAAACTAATACTACTACAACTACTGCCCGGAGATTTTTCTGCAAAAGATAATGCATACCCAATACAGATCTGAATGAGTACTTGTGATTTGCTCGTAATGGGTACACTCCGAAATTCTTCAGCGTCGCCACAGAACGAGAGAGAGAGAGAGAGAGATCTGCGAGACACAAATAGACGAGAAGATGGGGGCGAAGTTCTTATCGGATTCTGGGCTGGCGAGCATCCAGGCGGGTTACCCGTGGGGCTACCGGGTGAAGAAAACACGGCGAGGAAATCAGGGCCTTTGGATGCGGCCGGGTGTTCTCGGTCGAGACCCGTGCTCAAGGCGGCTGCGTAGAAGGTGCCTGAAGCTGCCTGGTGGGTTTCTGACACCAGTAGGTACGAGGAGGATACATTGCACCTGGACGCGTTCCTTTTTTCGTTTTCAATTCGTCACGTAACTGCCTCGGTAATAAAAATATTTTTTTAAAAAAGAAAAAAAGCCATGACCATCTTGATGGTAATTCCTCTGCCACTGGCACCCCATTGGTTGGATCATGGATTTTGCCTCAGGAATATATTAATATACCCTAGTTGAATTTGCAGGTTCCACAAAAAAATTCTATTATTTTTAGACATTCTAAAATCCCCCCCCTCCCAAAAACACTTTTCTCCAAAAACATTTATGTGAAAGAAAATGAAGCATCTTTTTGGAATATTCAGAATTAAATAATTATTCAGCAGAGACCTGACAAACCTCAGTTACTGTAGCATGTTTTTGTTTCAATTTGGTAGGGTAGTTGGTTTGAGTTAGTATTTCTAAATTATTTTATACGTTATTTCTAAATTTCTTTATAAGTATTGTTGATAAATATATTATTTGGTTTCCTAAATGCCATAATATAGTCTATTAGTACTTAGCTTAAATTTTTTTCCTTATGGAACCTTCATTCACTTTATTTACACATGTTTTCAATGTATTCTATTTCGTTTTGTTCATGAAAGATTTTGCTTTGCTTTTGTGCTTATGGTACATCTTTTGGATTAGAATGGATTGTTTTCAATCAATGCACATGCTTTTGAAGATTGCTTTCCAGCTTTGGTGTCATTTTTGTTTCATTTTGTGCTCACTTTGGGGACACATTGGAATTAGAGGGCTATATTTCAAGATTTCACTCATATTGAATGTAATAGAGTTATCCATAAAGTCACTTGATTAAGGGGCGAGAACAGCCATTTTCAGGATAATGGGGCATGAAACGCATAACTGAGAATGGAAATTTTACAAAACGAAATTATTGGGACCCAAACTAGTTTTTCCACCAATTTGGGTGATAAACTGAGTTTCATCCTGCCTTTCACTTTTCTTGAGCGTCTCCACTGCTGTTACATATATTTTCACTGCTCCTACCTGCACAACTACTGTAATTACTCTCAAACCTTCTGCATTAAATGTTGAGTTTCAGCATTTCATACTGAGATTTAATAATTTCATTCCTTTGTAGATACCACTGAGAGAGGGGGACAGGGGGTGAAAGCAGGCCCAAAGACAGGGTGAAGACAGGGTGACTTTACGGATAACTCTGATGTATTGGGTTTTTAGGGAATTTATTATCTGAAATTGCTAGAACTCAATATTACGTGGGTTGAATATTGAAAATTGTGGTAGCAACATTACGCAATAAACAAATTTAGCAAAAATTGTCATATCTCACCATTGTAAGTGCAGATCACCATGGATATTCTACATGGGACATTGTCCTTTTGTGGGCCACCATTCATATTCTTTCCAGATGGATCTAAGCTGTTAATGGTCCAAATAAAGGAAGCTTCCACATGAATTTGTCTCCAAGTTAACGAAGGCTAAGGCCACATAGCCCAATATTGGGTGCAACTTCCCTCGCACAACAGAACATCATCATGCATGGATTGTCTGAAAGATTTTATGGACATAGACGTATGGAAACCTTACGTCATGACAAACTTGTAATTGCATGTGCAAATCTATGACCTTCATTGTTGGATCTAAAGTTTTCTCCTATGTAATACAACACACCCCATTATGGATCAGCAGCAATGAAATGTTACAATTAGGGGATGTTTTGACAATTGTTTATCACTTGTCAGGTTAGTATTTCTCATGTAGCTGTTTTCCATCTCCTCTTTAATTTCATTTTCATCAACTGAAAACAAAGGATTCTAAATCCATCCATCTTAGCAATATAATATATGCACACCAAAGACCCATTATTATTTTTTTCCAATGTTAAGATTTTCAATTCATCCGTAATCAAAAGCAACAAAATTTTCTTCTTCATATTCCAATTTTAAAAGTGAATTAAAATCTTTCCTCTTTACATTCCTTTGATCATGTTTTAAAATATGACAACTTGTATTAACTGTTTTATTGTTTCCAATTTCCAAGGGTTTAATAATACAAAGTGGTAACTCAACATGTAAGCAAAATTGTAAAATAGGTAATGCTTTTTGGGTGCTCTAGTCACAAAATGCCTTTTCATATTTCTATAGATTAACAAAAATAGGTGAAATAAGTATGCTTAAAAGAGATAGGTTCTAACAAATGGCATGTTATTATAGATAACATTACCAAGAGCAGGCACATGTTGATTTGCCTTTCCATGTTTATGTAAGTGGGTAAGGGAAAGGAGTGAGGTAGTTAGGCTTGGAAGGGTAGTTATTTCATATAATTATTTTGATATAAATAAAGTGGACATGAAAAGGCACATGTTAAGGTACCTTTTCATGTAGGTGGGGGAAGAGAAAGGATTGAGGTAGTCAGGATTGGAAGCCAATAGATATGAATGACACAAGCAAACATCACTACTTTTATTGTATAGATGAGCATGTTTGTCTTATTCACTTGTGTCCATCTATTGTTCAACTTTGAAATACACCTTTCTCTTGCATACTTTAAGAGTTCGCCTTGCATGCATAAATTTGACTATGCCATGCATTTTTTGAAATTATATGGTAGAGTAAAGGTAAAAAACTACATATATATATATATAGTGATACACAACTTATGTATGTACAAGGTGAAATTTTGGTTGTCATGTATTGGAGGTATACCGTGTTCAATTTTGGTCTCCAAAAAATGGGGGTTTTGTGTGGCCACCTTTGGTTTAGCCCATTATGGGTTTTCATTTATTGGTCATTTACACTCCACCTATTGTGACTTTACATTTGGATGGTTATATTATTAAATTTAACATTTTTTATGTTTGAAAAATTCAACATAAAAAATGTTTGAAACTTGTTCACTATTGGCTACACAAACACTTAGGATTTTAGGGGTTAAATTTATTTAATTAAATATATAATGTAAGTTCGTATGTGTGAGGCCTTTCAACCGACGTTCATTCATATATCCACCTGTTTGGATATGAAAAGGCACATGTTTTGCACCATTTGCTATCCAAGTTATTTTGGTTAAAATAGTTAATTGCCTCCTTTCCACTACCCTTGAAAACCACCCACCAGGGGATATGACACAAGATGAGGTGCTATTGAGAACACCTTGAGGAACACATTGGGAACTTCATTGGGAACAGGCTGAAAACATGATGGGAACACAAGAGTGAAAAAAATTCATTTTTCCAACTAAGTAATAATCTCCCCAATGAAATACTTATAAAAAAATTACATAGAGAGACATTTGAAATACTCCTAAAAATTACAGGAGAAGAAAAAACCAAAAGGTAGATTCTTTAAATGGTGTTCCTTACCAAAGGAACTCCTTTTTTCATGTTATTGGAACTTTTTCTTAATGCATTCATTGTCCAAATCAAAATTCTTTTTTTAAAAATCCAAGAAAAATTTTAATAATATTTTACTCATAAAATTTCTTCAACAAAAAAAAATTCTTAAATTTTTTTTTCATTATTTTAATTGAAATCTTATTTTTAAGTTGAAATTTGAAAAAAATCGTCAATTAAAAAAAACTCTATTCCATTTTATCATGCCACTTAGTGACCTTGCTAACCTACATCTTGACCCTACCTACCAACTAATAACCAACCCCCCTTCCTACCTCTCTTTATCTTTTATTAACTAAACTTATATCTCTTGGCAAAACTTTTATCTTTTTTTCATTAAATTTCTACCTCTCAAAAAAAGTTTTATATCTTTTTGGTTAAACTTTTATCTTTTGGCCAAATTTTTTTTTTAAAAAGTAATTTTTAATCTTTTAGTTAAGCCTTTACCTTTTGACAAAACTATTTATTTCTTGGTAAAACATTTACATCTTGATAAAACTTCCGTACATCATAATTAAACCTTTATCCTTTGACAAAACCTTTATCCTTTCATGGCTAAACATATACCTTTTAGCAAAACCTTTCTATTTCCTAAGTAAACTTCTATCTTTTTCTAGTTAAACCTTTACTTTTCAACAAAACTTCTATATTAACCCCTTTACCTAGCTAACTACCCACTTACTATAAAAATAATTTGTTTTGAATTTAAATGTGTTTATATAATTGTTAGGGTTTATAGCATCTACCATTAGAATCACTTAAGGTTTTTTGTATTTATTTTTCTGGGTTAATTAACTTTAAACTCTAAGGCTAATTTTTTCATTCCTTAGTTTTAAAATTTTGAATAGCTTTAAAATTCAAAGCATAATTGATTGTTATAATTTATTTTTGTTTCCATTTGTATGGTCTACCTAGGATGTACCACCAATCTTGGTTGAACATAATTGGGTGACAACTCAATACATGAATGCAATACTCGCAAATGGGGACCTATGCAAACAACTTGATCCTAGTTGAAGGTAATTAGATGATGACCCAATCCAAGAATGCAATACATGCATCAACTCTAAACCAAGTCATGTTAAAAAATGGTTTGGAGTTTCCAAAACCAACAATTATTTTCATGACTCACATGCAAGTATTACATTAAAATAATGATTTTGTCCTTTGTAATACCTACACATGGATTTCAATGAAAATGACTCAATTTTGGTTCATAGTTGTAATTGAAAAAATATTTTCAAAATGCAATACTTGCATCCCCTCAAGTTAGACTTTAAAAGAACGATAAAACCCAAAAAACTAACACCTATTTTGTGACTTATATGTGAGTATTGCAACTTTTGTTAAAATGTAAATGCATATTTCATGACCCATATGTGGGTATTACAAATTTTCCTTTATGTCATTGGGATTTTCCAAGACATTATGTAGGTATTGTTTACAAATTTTAACAACTTTAGCATTGAAAATTTGAAATTATAATGGAATTCAACAAAAGATGGTTTTGAGCTTAGGACAAAAAGGTTTATCTAAAATCAAAATTACTTTACATATATCCATATGTCATAAGGATCAATACTCAAATGCAACCCCTAGCCTTTATTTACATAATAGGTGGATGGAAGTTGCCAAGTTTATAAAAATGTGTTAAAAATGTCCACTACATACAATTCTACCCAAACCTTAATCCATATTTAGGAAAAAATCTTCTTTAAAATTATAATATACATTGCTCATCCCATGCATTTGGTGATAAGTTATACCATTTTTGTTGCATTCTCCACATGTTGATGGGTATAGATATGGTGATGTTTTAGCTAAATATTAACCATAGTCATAACAAATTTGTCTTTACTGGTTTCACCAAGTTTACATTAAAATAATAATTCACAATTAGCATGGGTACTCCAAAAAACCCTAAACCAAACAAGGAAAAAAAGGGAAAAAAAAGGAAAAATAGGTGGGTATGAAAGCATACCATCCATGAATCATTTCAAATTCATGGAAATTGATGACCATGCTAATTTCTTATATTTGAATTATTTTGTTGCATTACATAAATACAATCACAGGAAACATTACATTCTGCAACCATTCATGTTTGCATTACAGTGACTATGTTGGATCTTTTAGAGCCCATACTGAATTTTTACACATTGATACCATTCCACCTTCATGGAAAAAAACCTAGATGTGTACACATCATTTTCATAAAAGAATATTAAAACCTATAGTTGGTGTATGGGACTTTCTCTCTAACTCCTTTCCTAATTTATTTATCAAAGTATAGGGAAACTTGAAAGACCATTTTATCAAAACCTCAAGTCAAGCAATGAAACAAATGTAATCAAATGAAAAACTAAATGAACACACCATAAGCCAAAGTGGTTAAAAACCCATGATTGAAAGAAGGCTTACAAGAAATATGGAAGGAAAGGTAAGTGTTACATTTTACATCACTTGCACAAGTTCACACAATCATTGTGAAAAAAATCAAAATACAAAAGGAACATATCAGTGTGAAGAGGAAAATGACCAACTATGTAAAAATTTGTGATCAATCCAAGATGTGAAAAAAACATGTTCAATCAATAAAAAAATAAACAACACCAAACATCATACCATTTTCATAACATGGTAATGAAATGAACAAACATTGCCCATCTCCATAGCATGAAAGGTCTCTTTGAAAAACTAAAGATAAAAATAAAAAGCTATAGCATTTTGTTGTGATAAATGTTTAATTTGGTTCAACTTATCTTCAAGCTTGAGCTTTGATTTTATTTCATCAATCCCTAATGAGTTTACTACTTATTTTGCTATGGTGGAATGATCATTCACCAATATTAACACACACATTCCTACATGCTCCTTTAAAAATCAAACTACTATTCTTGTAGTTTCCTACAACTAATTTTCAAAATGGAATAAGGTTACTTGAACAATGGAACAATAAAAAATTGATTGGAATATGAGTGCTTTCGCATAAAAAAGTAGATTACCTTTCAACTTTCCAAACGTACTCCACCAAAATCAGCACACTTAGATCTTCTACTTTTGCAAACATGCATCACCCTAAAAGTTTAATCTTTCACAATAAGGAAATAAAAATATCCACAAGATAAGAAAACACTGAAAATAACCTCTTCCTCTTCATCCTTATTCTTTTTCTTTTCCTTCTTTTTTGGTTTTTTTTGGGCTTCTTTTATTCTTTTTCTTCTTCTTTGAAAAAAAAATCGATGATGATAATAAGCTACAAGTTTGTTGTTGCCGTTTGTAGTTGAAGGCCACATGAACTTTTTATTATTATGAAAAGGCCCAAGAATACAACTTACACGGAGGATTGTTGAAACTTGGTAGAACGGTGGCAATGGCGAAAGAGGGGTGATCAAGGCTCCTTGGCAGCCCCCAAACACCAAAAACACATTGATAAGCTCCATTGCAAAACAAACAAATGGAAAGCAAAAGTTGTTCTAAGAGCTTATTGTTGCATAAGAACAAAATAAAAATAAAAAAGAGAAGAAAATCAAGGAAGAAAAAGAAGGAAACAAAAAATAAAAATAAAATCTGGCAAAAAAAAATTCTAAGTTTTTTTTTTCAAACCCCACCTAAATTCCAATGGGGGTTAAGTTGGCTTCATCTAGATGAAAACTCAAGACCGGTTTTCTCCAACTACTACACTAGTGGGTGTCAAATCACACCAGTCATTTTAACTTACTTAATTCAACCTATTACTAGGTCATGAAAACTAGTTGAAGCTTGGTCATTTTTTAAAATCTTTTTCTTTGGCTAAAGCTTAGTGATTCTTTCAAATCCATGAAATTTTACCATTTTTTTGCACCCAACTACATCCAAAACAAAAAGTCCTCCAAGAACCTATAGGCTACTAGAAAGCCTTCCATGAACATTAGCCATAACATGATATGTTAAGTTTCTATTTTATTACCCACCTCTTTTATCTGAAAAGGCACATGTTATGGGACATGTCATACCCAAGTTATTCACGAATTAATAGAAATATGGAATGTTTAGGAAATAACATTTCCCCTATCCCTTTCCAAAATTTTAACATTTTTCCAAAGGGGGAGAGAATTAAAGAGGAGATGAAAAGGGCAAAATAGGAAATTTTCAAAAAATAATTGAAAACATGAATGAAAAGAAAACTTTAAATAAATGTCAACAATGGATTATATCATTTGTATGACAATTTGTTCATGAATGAAATTGATCACATATATATTACAATTGTCAAATGAAATTTATTCCCCTATTTCTTATTACCAAACTTGCCAATGCTACAACCCAAAAAATTGCAACCAATTGCAACATCTTTGAGAGCCACACTCATCCCAACAAGTTTCATTTTATTTTTCAAAACCATTTTCTAGTTTTTACATTAATATTTACACATTAAAGTTATCATGTTGGGTTGTTTCAACAAATTAAATTGATAAATTTATGAAGGAAGGTTAAACTACTTAAAATATTGTGCATGAAAAAATGAGATTTTGTATTTTTGTAATTAAAAAAAAAACATGGTTGTTTTGTATTGGCCAGAAAGAGCATTTTTTTACCATTTTCACTACATGTCATTTCAATTTCATTTAAATTATACAATTACATTTATTTCTAAAAATTCTATGTGGATGGGTATGCTTGTCAAATAAGCCAAGTTGTCTATTAAGTTTGTAAGTATCTATTGAATAGGGTTGATCTTTGAAATATTTTTAATCCAAAAAAAGTCAATCAAATTAAAATTGAAACATTGATATTGTGATGATGTCATGCCACATCATTTCATTGTTATTATTTGACACCATGCTTATGTGATGACATGGTTGTAGCATAGGTCAACCACTTGATTATTTTGGTGGACCTTGTTTATAAATGGATGAAAAACAAAACAATCATTCCCAATTAGATGAATGAAATTTGTGATATTGGCAACAATCTATTGTCAATAAATTCAAATGTCAAATTACAATTGACACTTGTCATGAATATGTTTAACTTTCATAAGTTCAAATTAATCAACATCTCAACTAAAGCAATTTACCTTGGACAAGTGGTGCAAACCCATCTCAAAATTATAAAACTTTAACAAAATGAATTTATTCTTCTTATGTTTGAAACCTTCTCCTTAAGGTTTAAGTTTCTTTTTTTCATACTATTTACTTACATTTGTGGCATCTAGCAAATCATCACACTCAACACATGCAAGTCATTAATATAAGTTGGCCATTTAATTGCTTTCCACTTAAAATCATTTTTTTTCCTGGTCTTTTCTAGTATGAGCAATTTTTTTAATTACGCTCTCATTTGTTGCTTCTTTTTTCAACAAGTTATAATATCAACATAAGAGGAAAAATTAATAGTTATGCTACAAGAATTTGCATTTCATGTTCAAGTAATATTTTGGACACAAAAGTTGCACAACAAAGGGGACAAAATGACATTGTTTAATCTTAATTACTACAAATAAATGGTGGCAACAAGAAGCAATTATGGAAATTAAAAAAATGATTGTTACCATGGAGCTATCATTATTGGGTATTGTGGAAACAATACATGGGGGCAATATTCTTTTTGTGTGAAACCATGAAGATGATTCACTTAAATTATATTGAACATTACTATTTTATTAGAATATAGTTTCATTGCTTTTGGAAATAGAAGTGAACTTAATATTTGGGCGAGTGACTTCATCATAACTAACAATAATTTTAATGTTTTGATTGATATTGTTGTTATTGGTTATTGATCGATTTTGTTGTGGGATTCTTTACATAGCCAAAGGGAAAGGAAAGATCCCTAGACCCCTTCCATCACCAAGGAGTCACAATTCATTTAAAGCCTTTGTAAAAGCAAGTTATGAGCAATATTCATTCATGATTATAATTTTCTAATGCCATAGGGAGTCAAAATTAAATTACATAAGTTTGTCTTCAACATGGTGGATCCTTAGTGGACTAAACACAACCTTTACAATATGTTTTAACTTTTATCTAACTTATTGTTTAATTACACCATGCCAAAACGCATATTTCATCACTAAAATATTTAATGATTGGGTCTTAGTTTTAATCATGTAATCATATGTCCATAGTCATATACTTATACTCATTATTGCAATTACATTGTGATTACATGATAACTTAGATATACCTAGCTAGGCTAAGTTACCTACTTGTCGATTTCCTAGGTAAGTAACTAAGTTAGGCTAACTACCAACCTATTTCCAAGGTATGTAGCTAAGCTAGGCTACCTACCTACTTTGGTTATGTATAAACAACTTACCAAGGTAGGTAGACTAGGTTAAGTTACATTACATGGGTGGGTAACTAGGCTATAGTATCTACCTAAATAGGATAGGTTACCTACCTAGGCTAAGTTACTTACTTATCAATTTCCTACCTTTTTTATTACCTACCCACCTATTTAAGTCTACCTACCTAGCTTACTTACTTACATATGCTACTTACATAGGCTAAATCAGTTACCTATTTATGTCAATTGATTTGCATAAAAAAATGTTCATATATTATATGTTTAGAAAAGACCACACCATGTGAAAGTGTAATTCATTGGTAAAGATATTGACTTTTCATTGTGAAGTGAAAAGTTCAAACTTGCAAACTAAACCAAGTTGCTTAAGCACCTAACAACCTTAATTGGGCCTAAGCTTAACCTACATGAATGTGACCTAGGCTACTTAACCTAGGTTAAGTTGGTTGTCACTTAAGCTACTTAGCCCACCTAGTTGTGGTGGTACTTAGGCAATTATTACCTAGGCCACCTAGGCTAATAAACATGGTCAAGTAAACAATCTTTGTTCCTCATTAGAAAAAATTACAAGTAGCCACAAATTTTTTTTTGATGTATGGAAAGTAAAAATATTATTTTAATCAAGATTAATATGAGGATAATTTTTCATTTTATTGTTATAATATTGAAAAGCCACATCTTCAAGTAAATTTAAGTAGATTTTTTAGAAATGCATCTATTTGCACAAGATTTATGGCCTTACAAAATGAAATAAATATTAAAATTTTATTTTCAAGTTGATGGAATTTTACATATAAAATACTTTTGTATTGTCAAATTGTGCATATTATAGTCATAATATATCAAACTTCTAATGCAAAAGTAGTTTTGAACACCATATTGACTAGTTATTCTCAAATCCACTTGTAGCCTACTTTTATCATATTAAAGTTCTTCAAATTTTATATTCAATTTATCATAAATTCAAGTGAGGAGGCAATGGTTTCATATTTCTACTTTTGAAGGTTTTTAATTTACTTGTTTATGTTTATGTCAAAAATAGTTTCATTTTAAACTAGATTTTGGGCAAACTATTATATATATATACCATGGTTGTTATAGTATATAATGTAGTTTTAAAATTTATAACATGTCAACCATGAAATCTTGGATTTTGAAGAAAACTTTCAAGCAACTTATTTTGCCCATGCTTTGAAAAAGGTGTGATTATTGGGTTGATGTAGGGTTAAGTGGTTCATTTTTAGTATATAAAAAGTTCTTAAAAAATCATTTTTTGTTATCACATTAACATAAATGGGAGACTATGGGTTGGTTAATGAGTTAATTAAATTCATATGAAAATATACCCACTTAGACATCTTTTTTATATACATTTTACAAGGAAAAAAATCATCAATCCAACAAAAAGTGACCAATGTAAAAAACACAAAAAATGAGCCACTCAATCTTGCATTCACCCTATTATTGCAAAATATCTTAAGAAATCTTTATTTTTTATGTTTTTCAAATGTCACATGACCAAGTTTATTTTCGTTTTGCAGTTTTGAAAATTTTCCAATTCTTTTCTAATTTTGTAGCAAATTTTCTTGAATTTATAATAATTGTTTTCCTAAAAAATTCCAAAATGATTTTTTGCTACAATGCAATTTTTTTGCCAAAATAAAAATGTCAATCATGACCATTTGCATTCATTGTCAGAATCTAAAACTAATTTTTCATATTGAAAAAATGATGAGGATCACAATTTGGAGATTTTCAAAATGACAACATAGGTGATTTAGCATTAGAGCTTCTTTTTTTTTTAAAAGTATTATTATTCAGACAATATCAAATGGATGTCAAGGATATTAAGTGTCCTTTATAGGGGTTGGGGGGGGGGGGGGGGGGAGGGGGGGGAAACAGGAAGGGGGGGGGGAAGGTGAAATATAATTAGATTGTGCTTCTTATTTGGAATTTTTTTTTTGGCAATAATATCTATTTAGAATTTTTTTGAAGAATTGGTTGGAGATAATTAATTCATATTTAATAATTAAGAACCAAATTGTCCAAGAACTGCCTAAATATTCCTTTCAAAAAATTCGATACCTTGAATGGATATTTGGAAGCCTAAAATTTTAAAAAGAATTGTTCCATTGTAGAATACATCATTGACATCACGATGCATATGATGATGAGACACATTTCCATAGCAACTCCCTAGCAATTATTGTTGTTCCAAAGAGTGTTGAGTTTCCATGGGTATTACCACTACCTACTACTTTATTATTTTATTATTATTTTGGTTTTTAAAAATATTGACTTAATCTTTTAATTTAATTTAAATTATTTTTACATGGTTTCGTTTTCCGTAAACTGTTACCTAAGAGATCGGAATTGTCTGATGTCGAGCATAATTCTAGTGTTCTCTTGAGCAATTTTGGATGAATATAGTGAAATTCTGTGGCAGACTCATTCTGGCAGAAAATTAAAGATGATTCTGGCTAGAATGTGACAAGGGGTCAATATTTGGAAATGATTCAGTTTTCCATTCACCATTAGAGACCAGAACTGTGTGATGTCCAGTGTAATTTTAGCATTCTGACGACCAATTCTGGATGAATGTACTAAAATTCCGTGCAGATTCATTCTGCTGGAAAATGAAAAGACGGTTCTGGCTAGAATGTGATGAACAGTCAATGTTTTTGACATGATTCAGTTTTCCGTTCACAATTGAAGACCAGAACTGTCAGATATGGAGTGCAAATTTTAGCATTCTGTTGCCCAATTGGGGATGATTGTAGCACATTCTGAGGCAAATTCATTCCAGCAGAAAATGAAAAGATGATTCTGGCTAGAATGTGGCAAGTGGTCAATCTTTCTGACATGATTCAGTTTTTCCATTCACCATCAGAGACCAGAACTGTCAGATGTCAAACTGTAATTTTAGTGTTCCATCGACCAATTCTGGATGAATGTAGCAAAATTCCAAAGGCAAATTCATTCCAGCAGAAAATGAAAAGATGATTCTGGCTAGAATGTGACAAGGGGTCAAACTTTTTTTCACATGAATCAATTTTCCATTCACCATTAGAGACCAGAACTGTCTGATGTCGAGTGTAACTGTAGCATTCCATGGACCAATTCAATGCGGTGGAAAATGAAAAAGACAAATTTGGCTAGAATGGGTCAATTTTTCGATGTGATTCGGTTTTTGGGTTTTCCATTCATCATTTTAGACCGGAACTGTCTGATGTCGAGTGTAATTGTAGCGTCTCCGTTGACCAATTCCGAGGCAGATCCATTCCGACGGAAAATGAGAAGACGATTCTGGCTAGAATGTGAGGAGGGGGTGAAGCCTGGCCTTTCTCCACCCCCCCAGTCACTCCAGCCTACCGCGTTGCTTCAGTTTGGTTGTTTGTGTGTGTTTTTGTGTGTGCGGTCTCGTGTGCGCATCTTTGCGTGCGGCTCAGCATTTCGTGACCACCATATCTTCAGCTTCTGGCGACGATATCGTTTGGAAGAGCAGTAAGTAAGTGATTCCATGTTTCAGGATTATTCTTTTTCGTTGGAGTGTTTTCTTTCTTTCTTTCTTTCTTTCTTTCTTTTTTTTTTTTTGCAGACTTGTGTTTTTGTGTGATGTATGTGCGTCTGTGTGTGTTCCTTGCGGTTGTTTGAATGTCATCGGTTTTTTTGTCTTTTCGTCTTGCAATCAGCTATGATTGATTGTCTAACTGTGGCAGGGGTTATCGTTACTTTTTTGTTTTCGTAATACGGGATTTGTTCTCATGGATTTTGATAGAGTTCTAGACTGCTATTGATCTTTACAGTTTGTGCTTTCTCTTTCTTGTCTTGTCCAGCAGCTTCAGATAAAACAATTTCGCTTGACGACTTGAGAAGGAAGTTTCTCATCGACATTGTGTATGTATGTCAGATCCCTTTTTTCTTGGTCCATACATAGATCGTTGAATTTCTGCAAGTTGTTTGATGCTTTCACTCCCTGTGTTCTGTTTCTTCTTTTTCTGGATTCCAGCGAGGCGGTGTTGTCCTGCTAAGGATTTCCTCCATACAATTTACCTCGGAAATAGTTTTGTTCGCTGTCTGTATTCTTCAGCAGATTCACTCTTTTTTGGTCGCTTTTGGTTACAAGCTCCCGTCGCCTTCCAAGCCATCGCTCTCGGAGCCTCACTCTTTTGCATAATTTTAATCCTGAAGACGAGTGGATTGTTTGCCAAGGATTTCAAGTCTATCTACTGTGCAGATTTTTCGCCCGGATCGTTTTTCGCCTCCACCTCGACGCCAGATTCAGGTCAGTTTCTTTTGGGAATTGTCCACCCTTCTTCCGGATCGTTCTACCCACATCCGCGACTTTATCCTGCAGCTGAATCGCTTTTCTTTTGTTTAAATGTCAGACTTTTTATGACCTTCACTTCCCTTCCCGCTGGTCTTTATTCTCCAAAATTCTGGCTGCAAGCTATGGTGATAGCCGTCTTCAGGATGGTGTTATATCGTAATAATACCTTCAACTTTGATTCTCTGAGGAGCTCTATTATTGAAAGAACTTTGGAGACCACCACTCGAACTTTTCTGCGTCTCGTAGGTCAGGAATATGTCGTCGCTGAGGTCACTAGGGGAAAGTATTGGTTGCAGATTTGCTTGGAGGGAGGAATCGGAGTTGGCCGCACATGGCTTATCCATCCCGGGTTTACGCCAGGCCTGTTTCGACCTCGCGCGTTCATGCCTTCTGAGCTGTTATATGAACCATTTCTTTAAGCTCAAGCTTCGAAACTTGAACAGGCGGTGAGGCTCCGATCAGCTCTAAGAAGAGAAGAAAGGTGCGATTCCAGGGTTTTCTAGGTTTATTGAAATCTTATATTTCTTTGCGCTTGTTTCTTCTTAGTCTCGTTATCACCTCCACATTTGTTGTTTCTATTGCATAATCCAGAGAGTCTGTTCAAGATGGATAGCTGTAGAGAAAATTTGGTTCTTAGCTAAGCCTAACTTTCCTTGTTGGTACAGATGGGTCGTCCAGAGTTAGTGTGGAAGAGGTCCACATCTGATAGGACTTTTGAATCCAAAGAAGTAGCTCCAAGCACAGCTGCAAGCTTGGCTCCCATTCGAAAAAAGAGAGGAAGACCACGCAAGGTTATCAAGGAAGAAGTACTGACAGAGGACAAGAAGAAAGGTGATGCTTTGAGCAATGAGGTATCACAACAAAATTTGGTTTCAGATTCTGGAAATAAGTGCAGCCGATCAAAAGCAGTAGAAGGACCTACAGATATGAGAGTTGATGTGAATGACAAAGAAAGCATGGACCATTTAGATGAGCCTGCAGCGACCCCAATGGTAACAAGACGGCAAGGCAGCCGGCGGAAGAGTGCACCAAGACGGGCTGCTGGGTCATTTTTTAACAGCAGGTGACATGAGCACTATGAAGTTGTGTTTCAAAGTTGTATGCTTGTTCTTGCTATCAGCAAGAATTCTTTTAGCTCAAACTCGATTGCTGATGGTAGCCTGGTTTGCTGCAGGCTTAACCAATCACATAGACACCTTGACTCAAATTCAGCTTAAATTGAATCTTTTGTTCCTCACCACTGTGTTCCATTGATATGTTGCTGATGAGAGCCCTGACTGACAAATGTGTTCTGTTGGATCTCAAACCGAGCTCCTGTTCTCACAAACTCAAGTTGTTCTATGGAAATTTGTGGCTTTTGCACTGATGGTTAATTGGGATCTATCCAGGATCAATGAGGTTACCATCAGTTGTGATGCCAATTTTATGTCTTGGATTCCTTATACCAGTTTCCTGACTGGTGAACATGTTTGTCTCCTGCTGCAATCCCATCATGGACTTGTGCACTGAAATTTTTCAGCTCTCTTTTCATGGAATGTTTTTGTTCTTCCTCAAACAATGCCATGATGGACAGCAGCTTTACCATTCTAGATGATATCAATACAGCACCAACTTACACAGTGATCTGTTCAACAGTCCTTTCTCATTGAAAGCTTTGTGTGGTGATGCCTGATGTAGCTTCAGTGTGTGAAGTATCCCCTCTGTATCATCTTCATTTTCCTGCCCTGAAGCTCATCAGTTGGTTGATCAAATTGCTGGGGCTTCAAGGGACCATGTGCATGCACAGATTATGGTCAGTACATAACTGTTTGTGACACTGACCAATTTGTACTTGTGACATTTATGCATGTAGTAGGATCAGGTTGATCTTTACTATTGTCTTGATTTACACAATGTAGAGAACTGCAGCAGTTGCTTGTGTACTATCATAGCATTTGTCACTCAATCAAAGCAGAAGAGGTGATGCCCAAAAAGGTATGATCAAATATGCAAGTTCAATTGCTTTTCTGTTTCATGGATTGTGTTTCTTGAACTAAGTGCAGGGAGTGTTGCCTGGAACAGTTTCTAGGGTTTTGGCAGGTTTTTGGTCAGATCCTCAGTGCGAGATGAATGCCACAATCAGCACCAACAAAATCAAGAGGCTGCATCATTCACTTCAGAAGAACCATATGGTACTTTGTCCTATATCCTTCCTCAGTTCAGAGTGCCCTCAATTTGCACTAGATTTCCATAACTGCTGTGGTCTCAGTTGAACCAAAGAAAAGTGTCCATTTTCCAGTTTCCAAGAGGTCATTAACCAATTGTGTTGTACATACAACAAACTTCACCTTATATGGGTATACTAGTTTTTCAAGGGTTCAAGAAATTGGGGAGATTTAAGCAAAAATTTGGCTTCCAATTTTATTTTTTCTGCACAGTAGATCCTTGTCTTCAAGGTTTGCAACTGTGCCACAAATAATATATGTTTCTTGCTTGCTGTATGTCCCTCCTAAAACCTCAGCTACATACACCCTACTTTCTTATGTTTTCAGATAGCCTGAATAGCCTGAATAGCCTGAATTCTGCAACTTCTTGAATCACTTGCTGTGTTATGGTTCACGGGTGGGAAGTCATATGCACGTTCCATTTGAGAAATTGAAGTCAAAATTGGAGTAGTGAGCCCTCTGAGAGAGGGGGAAAGAGAGAGAGAGAGAGAGATCACATGCTCTACTTGAAGCTGCTGTGCAATCAGCTACAAAATAGAAAGGGTAGCAAGAGGGAAGCCTAAAATTCTGGAAAGTGAAGCTATTGCAGCAAAAGTGCCTTGAGAAAGAACAACAGCAAGAGGACTTGCTCACTTGCTATTGTCCAGCAGAGATCTGTCTCTCCCTGTCTTCTACTCACTGTCTGTTGCACACGAGAAGCATTTGAGCATTTGAGGCATTTAGGAACAAAGTTTTGCAAGTGGTTGTGGGTTCAATTCCAGAAAAGGAAGACGTGCTTATGTCACCTAGCCTTTACTCCTCTGGTACAAAACTGGTCACTGGGTTGGACCAGTGGGTGTTTTGTTACTAACCTCTGTTTCCTGTTTTAAAGTAAAGTTGGAAATTAAAGAATCTTCAATTTCCATAAAACAAAGAACATCCATCCAGTTCTGGGCTTTTGAAAATGTTCCAAATCACAGAACATCTGGTTATGGTTTTTTGAAAATATTCACAATCAGAAAACCTTTGGTTATGTTTCTTTGAAAAAATTCAGAATCAAATAACTGTTGGTTTTGGCTTTTTTAACAGGCCTCAAAGAACCTGCAGTTTTCATGAAAGAACTGGCCAAGAACTCACAGTTTGCTAGAAGTGTATGTGATCAGTTCTTGGACTTTTTTCTGGAGAACTGGGGTTATGTATCAGAATGGGTTCTTGGATTTTTGAGAACTGTGGTTATACAACCTTGAGACCCAACCTGAGAACCTCTGGTTATCAGTTTACATTTCTGATAACCGTTTGACACTGGAGTAGACAGGAGGGGAAAATCTTTACCCTAGGGCACTCACAGACTAGGGTAAACCAGCCCATCACCAATTGGGTGTCTATGATCGAACACCTATTTAGTGTGTTTTAAGTTTGGTGTTCATTTTGGTTTATATTGGTTTTTGTTCAAATGGACACCCATGATTGAACGTTTGGTCAAAAAAAATTTGTTCTAAATTTTTATTTATTTTTAACTGTTCAGGAATAAGGGGTAGGAAGTCAACTTTAAAATGTGAGCATGACAGATCACACACATGATTGCTTACTTATGTGCAATTTTGTGTTAGGTAATACATGTCCAATGTAACATTCAAAAACAATGAGGTGACTGTGAATTGGAGGTTTTATGCATAAAAAATTTGAGAAGTGTTTAGGAATTAATCCTTGGGTAAACATGGAACAACAAAGAGACCCCACACAAAAAACAACTCAATTAATAAGCTCAAACATTGGATACGATTGCTCCATCAAAAATCAAATAAGTCCAATAAAAACTTTCCTTCCACAATTCATATAATGTATTCCCACCATAAACAAGCAAGCAACGAGGTAAAAGGATTTTTTTTTATGACTTTACACTCCTGGAATAAAGGTTATAGTTTTAAACTAAGTATGTCACAAGTAGGAAGTTTGTTGTAGAAGTTTGAAAGTTTTTTAGAGAGATTACAGAGTGGGATCAATAAGGGATTAGATAGTGAGTTGGTTACATCTAAGATCAAGGAGGTAGAAGTGAAGTGGAAAAGAGGAGGTAGAAGTAGTTCTTTTAACATTTGAAATTAAATAGGAGTCAAAAATAATGATTCCAGCATTTGAAATTAAATAGGAAGTAGAAATAGTGATTCCAACATTTGCAATCAAATTAGAACATGTTGAAGAGGAGGAAGTAATGCAAAAAAAGGCAAAATTGAATGGCATACCAAAGCTCATGGAGGAATACACATACAAGCATTTAAAGTATGTCTATTATCATTGGGTTCAACAATCATCACATCTAAAAGGCTCATCTCATTCTAATAATGCCATTGGTCATAATTTTCCTACTCTTTTAGCATGATGCACCTTGAAATATATTCCCATTGCTTGCACATCCACAAGCAATGTGACATTAGATTGGGAAAGCTTTACTACATTTTATGAACTAGTTATTTTTTGTGAAGAGGTGGAAAGTTATGCCATCGAGCACTATCCAAATCTAACGTATTTTCTAGAGTCTTAGTTTTTATACAAGAAACATAGGTTTGTACTTCTTATAAGACCTAAGTAGATGCCACCTAATTTTTAGAGATTGGGACCAAGAAGAGCAAGGCTAAGATGAGTCTACTAATGTGATGGGAATCCCTACAACAACGTACTAAAGGTACACCACAAACAAATTGCACTCCATCACATCTTAATGTGCTAAGGAAGCGATGTAGTAGAGTTTTAAGTACTAATTGTGAAGACCATGAAAATCAACATCTCCAACATGCCACCCCAACAACACAACAAGGTCAACAAGCAATACCAGCCATTGATGTAACATAACAACAATGTCATCTTGCCACAACAACAATACAAGGCTGACGAAAAGGTAAATATAAACAAGTTAATATTGCAAAGTGGGCCAAATGGATAAACCAACAACTAAAAGATACCATGGATGTTGTGGAAAGGGGAGATGCATCTCTGAGGAAGGTTGCAAAATATTGGAACATACCATTGACCTCATTTTCAAATCACCTAAATGGTAGAACTACATGTAGGAAAGTGGGCCCCCCAAGGCACGTGTTAACTAAAATAGGAAGATGAAGCAATGGTTATTTGGGTTCTAAACATGTAAAAGGTTGGATTATCTATCAACCTTCAACAATTAAATATGAAGGTTACAGAAATCACCTAGATGAGACCAACCCCATTTTGGAATGGTGTTCCAAGAAATATTTGGTGGTTTTGGTTTTAAAAAAGGCATACATAAATTAGTATATGTCTTGTTGAAAGGCTAGAGGTTTCTAAGACAAGAGGGTTAACTAGTCAAGCATGTCTAGCTTTTATTGTAACATAGAAATCACATCTGGAATTTAGATGAGACAGATGTTCAAGCAAGGTGACAATTTGGTGTTAGAGTTTTGGCCAAGCGAGGCTCACAAGATGTTTCCAACACCATACTTAATTCATGGGAGTGGCTAATTGTAAATTGTGTTGTTAATGCAGCAAATGTAGCCTTTCTTGCCTTCTACATTTTTAGGGGTTTAAGGAGTCAAAAAGATTACATAAAGTTATGTAGATTGGAAACATGCATGGCAATGCAAAAAAAAGCTTGGATGATAGCTTACTTTTTTAGGTAGTGGTTTACTTTCTTCTGCATATCTATTCCAAAGGGGGGGGGTTTAAGAAAACAAACATCTTTTGATCCTTAATGGGCATGGGTCACATGTCATTATTCATGCATTTGAACAACCAACAGAACTTGGATTGGACATGGTGACCTTACTTTCACATACATCACATGTGCTACAACCATTAAACGTCACCTACTTCAAGCCCTTTAAGAATGCTTTCAAAAATAAAGAGATTTAGTAATGGTAAGAAATAACTATCTTGAACCTAACAAGGTCACATTAGCTAAATGGGTGGAGAATGTTTTTTTATAGTCCTTGAAAAAAAAAAAAAAAAATCAAGGTTTAGGGTTTACATGATTTGGCCACTAAATATTATAGCTTTGGTTTTAAAAATTGGTCCTAGTGAAGTGTTTAGTATAATAGAAGAAGAAGAATCAGAAAATGCATACTAACCATATGCAATAGAAGACTCCAGTAACAATGGAGATGAGGCTGAAGTTGCCACAAATTTATTGAACATTGTAGGTACTTTTCAAATAATTTATTCACTTGTTCCTACCACATTAATGGGCCCCTTTAAACCCTCCATTCATTTCTATGTGGAAATTCCACTCAATCCTCCCACCCCAATAGACAATCAACAAAATGAATTAGTGGTGAACTTGGAAAATTCCAACCTTGAATTAGATGATCTAAATATTCCAAGTCAAACCCAAGGAGTTGCAAAATTGGGTGACATAATAAATTTACAAGCTTCATGGGTTCATTCCAAATCCATGCAAAATTTGTTTTTTCATAGGTTTGTATTGGTTAAATATGAATGCCATGCATTATTTAAACATGAAAGTCGTGTGTACAATTTTCGTGTGCAAACAACATGAATAGACATACACCATTTGTGTTTAAATAATACGAATAAGCATATGACATTCGTGTCTAAACAGTGTGCACGATATTAGTGTTTAAACAACACAAGTAGATGAATGACATTCGTGTTTATTCCATACAAACCTATGAAAAATAGATTTCACATGATTATTATTGTTGAGTTGTGACCCATTAAGTTTGTGACGTATGATCCTTACCAAAATTGCCAACAAGAAAAGACATGGCAAAGAGCCACTAGTTCAGTTCACATGTGGTCACATTAGACCACTCCTAGCAATGTTGAGCCAAAGGCATTGGAGAAAAAAGTTGTTGATAAAATCAAGGAGTGAAAAGCAAAAGAAAGAAGAAAGAAGAGATCAAGATGGGATATTGAACATACACTTACCCTAGCAAAAATAATAGCTTAGAGGAATGTTGAAAACAAAAAAGAGCTAGGTTCAACAATGCATGGTCTATTACAACAATTAGGGCTATTGGTGAATGATTCGACAACAATTTCAGGGTAGAGTTTAGAGCCCATCCTTTGGGGTATAGAAGATTTGATTTAGGAGTGACATCTCAATAGCAAAAAATAGCCAAAGAACAAAGAAGGAGAAAAATGCAACTTGTTGGACATGTCTTAGCCAAGTTATAACCTTCCACTCAACAATAGTGAAAGGTAAGGGTTTGAGGTGTGTTTTGATGGTAGAGGGGAAATAAAAAGAGATTTAGAGATGGAATCAAGTTCTAGCATGATGGTATTGTTTGCATGTATGGGTTGATAAATTGATATTAGGCCAAACATAAAATGGGGATTTGCCCAATCCTCCAAACACAATGCTTAGTGTCTAATATGCCAAGAACAAAGTTCCACATGTGGTGCATTTCTGCATCCCCCTCATCCAATAAATAACATCACTTGGTAGGTTAATAATTCTTCAACTCTTTATCACTATTCAATTATTCATAGTAATCTACATTCTTACCAGTCACCTATTCTAGAATCCTTCGGGTCTTACCTTGTACTGTCCAATTTTGCTTTGTACAAAATACTAGGCATGATTTCTATGTTCATGTCATCTAAGTCATGGGACCACCATTCCATGTGTTCACAATACGAATTCAAGTCAGTACACAAACAGATATGAGAACACAAGGAAACCAAGAATATGTATAAAGTGCCCAAGCAATTGAACCATACAAGATGCTACTAAGATAAATATAGATTACATTTTTGGATCTCTAGGAAAACCATATTATGCAGCCTAGTTGCAAAATAACAAATTATAAACAAAAAACTTACTTTAAAAATGATATATTCAGAAAAATAGGGGGCCAAGGGAGTGTCCATGAGGACCAAGCAATACAACACTTGCAAGTTTTTGGCCATTGCTAGTGTTGTAATGCTACATCATGTACATGTCGCTATTAGTTATTCTCAATAAGAGAATGTTTGACTGAAAAAATTTCTTCAATGTTTCAAGTCATTTCTTAATTGTGATTTGTAATTCTGACATCAAACACACCTGCACTTATTTCAACAAATGAACCAAGCAGCATGACGCAACTTAAACCCTAAACATGCTTTTAGTTTGCGGCTTGATTGCAAAGTGGGAATCATGGTTAGTTCAAGCTCGGGCAAGTAAAACTTGCTCATGGTTAGATAATTTAAACTGTCAAGACTTGGATTCATGGAATGATTTGGAATCTTTCTCATACCCTGTGATTTTTGTTGATCCATTTCACTAGGAAACAAATGAATTGAACTTCTCTAATCCAAAGAGAATTGAGGCACTATTAGCACTACCTTTTCATTTATGTTTCCCGCAAGAGCTATGTGTCCTTGTTCTCACTTGATGTTCCTTGTTCTTTGCACTAGTTGATCTTGATTTTGACTACAGACATATAAACACATCCACACTTAGTGACAAAGTTTTAATGAATTGAAAACAAACCCCAACAGCCATTGTTTTGATCAACCATAGCTCTTCAACATCCTATTAAAAAAATTTGGCTCTAGAAGAACTATTATATTTCACATGAAACATTGGAGCATAAAGGATGGAAACATTATTGGCAAGCCAATACTGTGCGAATTTCTACTACCCAAGTAACTTCTTTACTGATATTCCAAACTACCACTTAAGTAGCATTTGATTTCTAGGTGTAGATAACATTTGGCCACTAATTCAATTTGGGAGATGAACTAGGTGAAAATGACAAGAAAAAAGGTCTCTAAAAATGCAAATGCATATGCTAAACTAATAATAAATAAATTGGCACAAAAAAAATAGCTCATCCATGTAGCATTGCATCTCATCTCGCGACATGAGAAACCTAACCTACGCATCATTTACAACCATAGTCACATAGCAACAACAAGCAACATCAACAAGATCACAAGGGAATTAGATCGTTAACAACATCAAAATCTACAATGATAATGAGATCTCATGACATGAAAAGCTTGACCTGTGCATCACTTGTAGTAATAATCAAATAGCAACAACAAGCAACATCAACAAGATCACAAGGGTGTTAATTCATTAACAACATTAGGAGTAACAATGACAGTGAAATCATCGATGGGCACACAAAAAAAAATAGAACCTAGAGCAAACTGATGATAAACAAAAAGGGAGAGAAAAAAAGACTTCAAAGAAATGAAAGGAAAATCAACAAAGAGAAAATTGCTATGGCCATCATTACAATATTATTCTTTCACAAATTGGCCCATGTGGCCTCACAAGGATCATCGATTTTAAGGTTTTAGGCTATTGTTCAAAAAATGTTCTATTTCAAAACCCTTAAGGCCCTGTGATTATGCCGCTTGTGTTGCAAATATTTGGCCTTATTACAAATTTTGAAAAATATGAACGATAATTAAAAATAGTCCAAATTTAATTTTAAATATTTTTCCCATTTATAGGAGGTAAGGTGTCCTTTCATAAGTTTTTAAGTGTTTATTCATAGGGTCTTAAATGCATGAAATAAAAGCCTTATATGTTTTATTTAAGTTTTTTCAAACAACAAAACCCCCCTAACTTTGGGGGTTATAACTTTTTCATTCTAGTTCAAAATCAACTTTTGTAAAAGCCTATTAGTGTTTTGGCTCAAGGGGCAACTAATCTCTTTGAAGACCATGACCAGGTCGGTTACTAAAACCTTGGAGTTTGAACCCTTAAATGCAAACTCCCTTAAGTATTCAATCATGGGCTAGCTCACCCTATGTGAATATTTTCAATTTGGGTGAACCAACACCTACATTAGTACTATTGTAAAATCCCAAAATGTGTTTGGTTGTAAGTGTATAATCTTCAGACTAAATCAAGGTCTCTAAGTTCAAATTTAACATTTTTTGGCTCGAAGCCTTTAAGAACCTTCCCTCCCCTTCTTTTTGTTTGATTTGCTTTGCGTGAGTAGCAAAAGGGTTAGGATGTAGGCTTAGGTTTTTAATTTGGGATCATGCCTTTTGCTCCTTTTGAATTTTGGCTTGTGCCTTTTCCTTCCTTTGAAGTTAGGCTTGTGCCTTTTTTTCCCTTTTGCTTTTGGGCATTGTTTCAACATTGGATTGTGGTCCTCTTTTCATGTTTCCTTCCTTTCGCATCTAGATTGGTGTTTTTTATTTATTAAGGTGTTGGTTTCTTATTTAAAAGGTTTCGCTCAAGATGGTGAAAGAACCAATGTGGGGCGGGTATTTGGTTTTTAAAATAATAATCGGGTCTAGGTATTTGAAAATAAAAAATTCAAGAAACCACCTAAGTTTGATTATTTTATTTCTAAGAGATTTAAAGAACCGCCTAGGTCTAGGTCTTAAAAAGCCAAAGAAGGGCGATTATGAGGTGGGGGTGGGGGTTATGGTATTTTTTAATCGAATATAACGCCTGATTTTCTAACAAAATCTCAAATAGGTACAAAAAGGTTTTTTTATTAAGGTTTTTGGAAGACCCCCTTTGAAACACATGCCAAATCTTCAACAATGTCCTACAAAGCTAAGTCTTTGCCAAGTCTCTAAAGTTTTGACAAACAATCTTAAATCTTTTTAACTTATAAGGCAAATTCTTGATAATTTAAAACAACATTAATGTGTTACAAGCTTGAACACATGTGTTATCTGAATGTATAAACACTAATCACAATTGAAAATGCATATTGATTATTTGTAATAGTTAAATGAACCTAAAAAGTTTTTTTTTTTTTTTTTTTTTAATTTGAAGGAAAAAAAATCTCGTTTTGAAATCATTATTGTTCCAGGTTTTTGAAAAACACCCTACATTATT
>Ga0116231_10001505_pt1 | contig 47670 bp, 36 predicted proteins | sample S1TSphgellanicum_2_FD_89695 | JGI IMG/M metagenome (GOLD analysis project Ga0116231, IMG submission 89695) | Host-associated microbial communities from peat moss isolated from Minnesota, USA - S1T2_Fd - Sphagnum magellanicum MG | ecosystem: Host-associated > Plants > Peat moss > Unclassified...
TCCAAGTGCCCGTGGCAAGTCCCAACACCCAAGGGTGTCCCGAATGCTAAACTAACCCGATTTGGTTGGTTTTTGGATGCAGATTCACACGAGCTAAGTTAGTCCCTCTTCCTAGTCTAATCCTGGGGCTCGCAACTCGACCCTCTACCCCTTTCTAGAGTTGGAAGCCGGGAGCATGCTACCAAGTCTCAATTTTTCGCAACTTGACTTTGTGAAACCCTCCAGTGGGTTTCACCCCGTGACTTGGGAGCGCGTCATCCAAGGCTCACAAAAGGGTGAAGTCATTAACTTATGCATGACACCCAATTGTCCACACCCATTTAGTGATTTTTATTTTGATGAAATTTTGTTTTTTCAACAACAAAATTGGGGACTCTTTTCCTTATGTAATTTAGCTAATTTTCCTTAAAAAATGGAATAATTTTTTATATCAAAAAATTGAAAAAAAGAAAAGAAAAGAAAAAAGACCCTTTGCCCAATGCACAATACAATAATATTCACCAACCAATACGATTTTCTTTATCCATGCAAGTTACCATTTTTGACATGAGGACCAATTTTTGTTTCATTTACCATCTAAATTGCTCCAATCAAATACAAAATTTCTATATCTCATGTTTTCATATAAAAGGAGTTTGAATAGCCCTTTAATCAATACCTCATGAAAATAATTGAAATTGTGTTGTTATTTTGCATTGCATAATTAGATATGTCCTTTAATGTAAACGAGTGGCCAAGTTTGTTAGGAAAATACTATTGTGCTGGGAATATTCAATCGTGTCACACATTCCATTGTCAAATCAATTTGTGTCAAGACCATGAAATCCAAATTACAACAAGCATGTGAATTGCAAGTCTTAATCTTATCCTACAACATTAATTTGAAAGTTCAATCCTCTGCAAGTCTCAACCAAAAAATACTTTTTGATCTATTAGATGTAGTACAATGCTAAAAGGCTTGTGGAAAGATGGTTTGCAATTTGCAATGTGAGTGTGCCCTAACCCCTTCTCAACAATGATGTTTTTTTCTAATAATTTTTTTATCTTGTGTCATTGGCTAGCATCCCAAGAAAACTTTAACATTAAATGGTGACAAGTTTTTGGAACTTGTCTAAATAGTAAAAAATGCTATCAAACTTCAATTTTTTTCTCAAAATATGGTGATTTTTTCCAGAAAAAAGGAATATAGTGAGACAATATTCCCTTTTTATTTTTATTATTCACATTTTGGCAAAATTTTGCACCATAAAAAAATTGCTACTTCTCAACGAGTGGAATACATGCCAATTAAAAGCCTAAAAAAAAAAGCCTCCAACCATGTTCTTCTTGAAGATATGGGCATGAAGGCATCATCAATTGAAATTATTATGAAGAAGATTTCTTATAATAAACCTATGATAGTGGGTGGATGCCACTTTCAATGTATGAGGTCATGTATACAAAATATCATGGTTCTTAATAAAATTGATTAGGCATGGGCAAACTATTATCCTACCTTGATGTTTCAATATCTCAGGAAACATTGACCCTTGACAATGATTTTTAAGAAATCTTATATGCACTAGGAAATTTGGATTGGATCACAAGGGATATACATAAAAGAAAATATGTAAACAACATAAATGACGTTCAAATTGATTGAAAGATTGCCTACCTCATGAAATGATGGGAAATGCATTGTTAGTGTGTATTTTGTTACACCTTTTGAAGCATTGTTTTGTGCATGAAAGATTCAAAATGTATGGGCAAAAAAATTGTGTTGGAAGATCCTTTCACACACTAAATAACAGTTGACTTTGCATCATTAAAATGGGAAATTATGGATTGTATAGCATGCATGATATGATTGACACAATGTCCTCTTGTTGGGCATTCGAGAGTTTACAAAACCTATCTTGTAGTTAGGATAAAATATTTCAATCTTAGAATGAAAAAAAGGCATGTGTGAATATATGCAATTGGTTCAGCTATTGAAATTCAGACTTACGTTTTGTGAATTAAAACTCACTTGAATAGTGCTTTTTGAGCCATGTTGTTCAAAACTTTTGGAAACAAAATTATGTTTTAGCAACCGCCTATCATCCTGAGTTTGATGCTCAAATGGTAAGGACTAAGGACTAGCTGGATTTCGGAAGATGTTGAAGATGTCCATCTATTGGTGTGTTCATTGCAACCCATAACATATGAGTGATTGTACAACCTACTTTGGGGACAAGGTTTGAGAAACTAGTGGGCAGATAAAACTAAAGAGGTAAGCCAACGAAAGGAGGTCTTGTTGAGAAATTCAGACTTTGTAACCACATCTACTTTAAGCTCTGTATGCTTATTACAATTAGTACCTCTTTTTATTGATCCTTATCTCCCATTCATTCCCATCTCTTTCTAGACTTGTGCATTCTCTCCTGAGCAGACATTTGATGCAAGCTCGCACCCCTCCAAAAGTGAAGGTTGCAGATGAGCTTCTGTTGTGAGTAACTTCCATGGATTCTCTTGCTTTCATTTTCTATCAAACAGTCACTAGGCATCAATATGCAGATGATGTTCCCCCACACATCTACATGGTTTTGGCAACTAGACTTCAGGGAACTACCTTGTCACACTGTCCTAGCTTGAGGAATGTTCCCAGATCCTGTTCCTATTTGTGAGCATGAGGCATTCATAATTACAGGCCAATGACCTGCAAAAAGAAAGCATGGGACAACATCCTTGGCTTGATACCCATCTGTCTAACTAATGACTACAGTTAAACTACACTGGATGCTTGTACTGTACTAGGATCCTCAACTATTGCACAACAAGAAAGGTGTTGAAAAGTTCTCTAAGATGGTGAAGATACCTTTGAAGATGAGTCTCTATGTCCTCCCCACTGATGCTGACAAAAAATCACACTCCTTTTTCACCTACAGTAAACCAATTTTCATTGAGAGAAAGTCTCTATTGTTCTTCGCCAGTAGGGCTTGGTTGAAGAGCCTCTTCACTTTTTGCCAACTCCGAACAATGTCTTCAAGCTCCAGCCCTCCACCTTCTCTGCCTTCTCTGCCTTTTCTTGCTTCTCCTTTCCAATGACCTTATCTAGCATGGACTGCAGGCCCCATTGCTCCCTATCAGTAGTATCCCCAAGGCCCTGATTCATAGCTGATGATTGTTGTTTGCTGCCTGATTGCCCTGTTGCATCATCCAGCCCTCCTTCTCCCTTGGGACCTACAATTTACAGGCCACACATCTTAGTGTGAAGTATGCCATAAAAGCAGACCTGAACAATCTTCACAAGCCTTGATAATCATAAATTGATGGATATGGAATCTGTTCAAAATTTCTGCTAGGACTTTGAGGAACACAAAATGGAAAAGTGGGGGCAGACATACCAATAGGGTTCATCATGTGTCCAATTTGCCCGTCCTTGTACTCATATACAGCAAGACCAATGGGTCCTGTCAGCAATGGCCTCACCTGCATCCACATCCAACTTTGTTTATGCTAAGTTCATTCTATAGAATAAAGAGCTATGTCTTATGACAGTAGAACATCAAAATACTTGTCTATTGACACTTTTCTCTTCCAGGTTCTCAAGAAGAGTCTCATGTTGGCCATTCAAGCTGCTTGTGCCATGTCTGTGACTAGAAAGGGGGGAAGTATGAGGAGTGCAACTGAACACCATATCCTCTTGCATATCCAACCAGTGAAGACAGGCACAATTGATTTCCACATATTGGTGACTAACACAGAAGATGCTCTTCAAGTTTGCACATGTTCTATTACAAGTATGGATAGCTACAGATCCCTGAAATACATTCCCATGCTTCAATCTGTCCACACTCTCAGCACTAGGATAGCTGCTACAAGCCCACAACACACTTCAATTGATACTCATTGGCAAAATGACTTGCCCTCAAAAGAACTGCCTGGACTAGATGGACAGCATGTGGTCATACAAGACAAAAATGAGATAGGTGTATACATACATCAGTCATGAATTTGGTATGCTCAAGAGAGGCACGTGTATCATTCATTGCTTGAAAGCTTTCATATCGTTCCCAGAAATGAAATACGTTCTTCTCAAATGGATCCACATTGCACTCAAAGCATTGGATGCCTGATTTCTTATCTGTCTGTTCACCAATCACCCCAATAGTTGTCAGATAGCCAGATTAGTGGACAAGAAATTCTGGAGATGCCACCAAGAGTAATACTCAAGTGAGTTTATGTAACAATTATTGGGTGATCACTATTATATCCTGTATGCCTCTCAAACTGTGAAAGAGATCATGCTTCTCTAAGTAGTGCATTTACACTTAGAAATTCCTATGGTTGACAGTGCAGTCTCAAGGTATCTAACTCCAACATATGGTCAATTAGAACCCATTACTTGCCTTGCAAGCTTGAACATAAGTCAAAAAGTACACATTCAATTTGAGTTCGAAACTTTAATAAAATGAACCCTGGATGCTCTCATGAATACAGGAAAAGAAAGCCATCCAACAGTAGAGCCCAGGCCCCAAATGCTTTAAGGAAGAGTCATAGGTAGAGGCAACCAGATGGTTATTGGTGTAACAAACAGTTTGCGAGTAAATGATTATTGCAGAAGTGTGTCCTAACTGTAATCTCCAACGAAAATGGCAAGTCAACCCCAATTCCAGCACATAGATCAAAACATTTCTTAACAGCTACAGAAACTGGAAAATACAACTATGACAAGTACAGGATACACAACATACAACCATATGCTTCCCTTGCCTTACAAAGAGAAATGGTATCTTTATGGGATTGCAGAGAAAACTCCACAGAAGCACTTTGAAGATAACTACTGTTAAAATGTCTCTGTTCTTGTCAAACCAAATCAGACATGACAAGAACATGTGTAGACATAAACTTGTGAGTGTCCCTGGCTTGCAGAGTACCATACCATCATCACTTTCATCACAAATGGCAGTGGACTAGCTGCCATTTATTTCCCACTGACTTCGACAGCTCCAAAGAATGGCAGCACCGGTGAGCTGCAAGCAAGGCTGTCCACAAGTCATGAACACTAATGCTAAATGCATTGCTCAACCCCTTTAAAGTCTAAATTCTGGAGTGGCCAAAGAAGAAGAGTTGAGCCAACTGACAGCTTGCTCCTAAAAGTTCTCCATCAGAATGTCTTTACCATTCAACATGAAAGGGTTAAGGTCTTCAAACTTTCCACAAGTTCGTAATTTTTTGCTCGGTTTTGTTCGTGAAGTACAACAACACAAACATGTGCCATACATGTGCCGCATCAATGTTTGAAAGTGTCAAGGAGAAGAGGGACTGTGTGCATCTGGAGACTCTCCGCAGCCAAGTGAAAAAAAGCAGGGGAAATTGTTCATCGTACCTGCTTCTCGACAGCCCATTGTAGTATGCTTTTGCACAAGCTGCTCACTTCCTCTTCATTCCCCTCTTGAATCTTCAAGGTGGAGCTCAAGACATAACTCCGCCCGGATGCCACTCTCTTCGCCGCCTCCACCACTAACCCTCCCGCCCGGTACTTGAAAGGCGCTACGCGACGACATTCTCGCACCACGAACGTCGTGGCTCCTAGATGTGATCCCTTCTGAAACCCTCCGCCACCACGCCGCCCCCTTGTCGAAGAAGCTCTCCGCACTGACGAAGCTGTAGCCGAAGTAGTACTACAATTCACAAGAGCATTTCTAGCAGACAACGACGACGAAGAAGAAGAAGATGCAGAAGAAGAAGAAGAAGACACATGTGAGCTCGCGAAAACTAAAGACTGCGAACAGGATGTGGTTGCCATAGTGATGATAATTTGCTGCGGACGGTGCCCAAAAAATAAAATAAAATAAGGCAGAAATTCGCACCCTGACAACAACAAGAACGGCTTCACGATCCCTGGATTTTCCGCAACAGGAAAAAAAAATTCAGAAATTGCAATCGGCAAAAGGAGAGCACGATGGAGATGGAGGAGACGGAAGAGGAAGAAGGAGGAGGAGAGGAGCGACGAGACTCGAACTGTGGGCGGGCACTATCCACAGTCTTACAGTCCGTCAATGGGAGTCGGCCACGTGGACTGGTCTGCAACTAATCTTAGAACCAGATGGGATGAAAATTTACACCAGAAGTGGATGACAAAACACGTGGCCCATACTATCATCCTCTTTTTCGAGAAGATTTTAATCATCCAACTGCGATTTGGAGTGAAGACATGAATGAATGAATGAATGAAATAACATGATCAGGTAGCTTAGAACCAGATGGGATGAAAATCTCCACCAGATGTGTGGCTCATACTATCATCCTCTTTTTCAAGCAAATTTTAATCATCCAACCACTATTTTGGAGTTAAGACATGACCAAACGAATGAATGAATAACAAGAAATAGGTAGTCATCCAACCTCTGTCCGGGAGTGCAGACATGAACGAATGAATAGGAACAGGAAATTAGTCATCCAAACCGTTTGGAGCGAAGATGTAAATGAATAACAAGAAATAGTCATCCAACCACTGTTAGGAGTGAATAGATGAATGGATCAGCTAGGATGAGCACCAGGTGGGCTTTTGTAGTGTAGTTGAAGGGCAATGGAGAAAACAAGGCTAAACCCTAAACCCTAAACCATTTGATACTTTCTCACAATCTATCTCAATGGAAGATTGTGATTTCCCTACCATTCTATCCATTGGACAATTTGCAAGAATGGAATGGAAAACAAGTAAAACATTTTGATACTTTCTCACAATCTATCCGAATGGAAAGATTGTGATTTCCATACCATTCTATTGATTCAACAATGCAATGAGTGGAATGGGTCTATGTGAAAAGAAAAGAAAAGAGAGGATACAACAACTATTGGAAAGAAATGAAAATGATGAAGAAATTTCTTTTGTTTGAACAAGAAACCCATGTGAGCTTGTTTCAATCACAACAATTGGTTTTTTGATAATGTTTACCCCCATTATAGATGTGGGTTTAACCATGTAATTGATGTCAAATTCCAATTATGAGAATTTCAAGGAATTGGCATATGGGTGGTTTTTTATAAATTTTTCGTAGGCTTCTTATTGATTTTGCATAATCTTTCATATGGTCATCACTTGAACAATTCCAAAGACATTTCCAAGTATAACTTTCTCATTTCCAAGCCTAACTATCTCACTTCCTTCATAATAACTATCTTTTATCCTTATAATTATCTCACTCCTTTCCTAATAACTATCTCTTATCTATATAACTATTTCATTTCTTTCCTTACCCATCAATATGGACATGAAAAGGCACATTAACTTTTCATGTCCATGATATTTATATTTATTAAAATTAAATTTGACATTGACATAAATAATGATGAGTTATAAATTAGCCATATGAGAACATAATAAGAAGAAAAATCATCATTGGTAGTGCATAGAAATGTCCCAAGATAAATTTGAACACTTTCATAGGGTAAAACGGTCGGTGAACAAACACTTAAGTGTTTAGGGTAGGCCAGATCCAAAGGAAGGGCTTCGTTGTTTTTGTTGTCCAAACAAAACTTGAATGCCTCCTCTTGGTGCATCCAACACACTAATTTTTTTCGAAAACAGATTAGAAACTAGAAAGTTACCCCTTCACCAATAGAGGGGTTTAAGAACTGAGAAAAACAAATCGTAGAACATTACAAAGCTGGTTTCTCAAACACCCAAATAATTCTTTTTATGTTGCTCTATTGCTATTATAGCTCAAAGATGATTTGTACAACTGAAGATGGCTCTCCTATAACACTTCAAATTGTTTTAAATGAACAAGAAATGAGAAAGTTAGAAGCTTCGAAAGTAGGAGGGGTTCAAAGAAAAAAAATAAGAAAATAAACATGTTTTGTAAATTGAAAAGTTTATTTTCTTCTTGCTATTTTTTCATAACTCCTTTTCCTTTGCACTTCAAAGATGATTTTTAAAACTTGACGTAGCGCTCTCATAACATTTTAAATCACTCAAAATGAAGCACAAATGACAAAGATCTAGACAAGTGTTTGATCATAAGGTAGTGATTGGTGATGGGTAGCTAACAATTCAAGTGATAACAAATATTTTCATAACAAAAAATATAAACAAAAAATCATCTTGAATGTCACACATTATAGAATTATTTTAATATAACTTCAAGCAACATATTTATAAATATGAATTGTTATATGTATTTACAAATTACCCACCTATTATTTACATATTACCTACATACTCACCTCTTAGGTAACTAGTTATTTATTCTATTACCTACTTATTTACTCAACTATGTATCTACCTTTTACCAACTTAAACCTAAATCTATTATAATTTCCAACCTACCTACCTATATTCCCAAGGGCTTACATGTTTAATATAGTTGGCACATATATATGTAAATAGCACTTTCATTGGTTAACATTTCACATCTATAATATGTAATAAACTATGTTGCTCGTGAAATGATTAAAATTAATCACACCATAATAAACATTAATGCCAGATGTGCATGACTTGGTCTATACGTAATCAACATTATCTGATTTGATTAAAGTTTTTAGTCAACCTAGCCAAATAAGATATGTTTATTTTTTCAAAAGGGCAAAATTGATGGGAAAATATTTTGTAGTCAATCAAATAAGTAAACTTATTCATGTTAATAGTTGGAGTCACAATGCTAAAGACATAAAAGACATGATTTTGTAATAGTGTCATGATCATATGTTTCATTGTTAGCATTGGTTGTTGAAAATATTCATTCCTTGGTAATGACACACCTGTTGAAATTTTTTTTTTTTTTTTTTTGGTTTTGCTCAATTTTTGTTATAATTTACTCTATGAATTATACATATGTTGTTTAAGTAGAGTTTTGACATAATGATTCATCATGCCACCTTAGGAAACAACCCACATAATTTATTTTATTGTCATTGCATTTTATGATCATTTTTATGAGTTTTAAAAACCGAACAATCTCAATTTCGGTTTCAAATTATTGCATAAGAAACTCTTGATACTAAATAAGTAGTATTTCTAACCACATCATACAAGTTGTCACTTATTCCTCGTGTATTACCAAAACCTAACTTTGAAAATGGTAGCGCTAAAATGTTTTTGTGATCAATGTATTCATTTGAATAGATGAGAAAAGAAATAATTTGCATAAGTACAATAATACAAGGGCAACATCAACACATGTCTTGAGTAATTAATTCATTGTGAAGATTCCATGTCAAAATGTAAAATATTTTTCAAAGATTTTTTGTTTCCTTCACAAAATTATTTTATTTTATTTTATTTTATTTTATTGGAAATTTCTAGATTTCTACAAGAATATAATTAGTGTTAGAGTTGCCAAGGTACCATGGTAAATAACAATGAACTTGGACTTAGCCTTGTGTGTTTTGAAAATATTTTTTCAATGTAATTACTTGTGATTTGATTGTTAAAAAATGCACAATGTCAATGTCAATGATGTTATGACATTGTCATCTTAGTAAATATTTAGTTTTTAATGATGAATATGACTACTGTCATTTAATGTTGATTTTATGCAATAATTGCACATCATCCCATGAAGGGTTGTGTTTTTTAAAATGAATACCTTGAAGAAGACAAGAAAAATAAAACATTTGTGCTTGTATTCATCCGTGACAAGGCTTGAAGAAAAGAGTCCTTGAAATTTATTATAAGATGTGGTGAAGCATGAAGAGAAGAGTTGGAATTAGTAAGATGAGAAGGAGAAAATATATCTTTATCCATGGCAAAGTTGGAAGAGAAGAATTGTTGAAACTGACAAGATGGGGAGAGAAAAGGGAGAGGAAAGAAAAGGACAAAGAGAAAGAAAAAAATACATAGAAATGAAGTTATTTTCTTACAACACTTTAGCCCATCACTTAAACCACATTTTCCATATGGGTCCAAAAATTGACCCAAGAATTTGATTTTAATGTGAATATCAAAGTTGACCTAAGAACTACATTTTTGATGTGGATTCTAAAATTGGCCCAAATAAATACATTTCTAATATGGACTTCAAACTTGGCCTAGGAAGTTACCATGATTGGGTTTAGTAAGTTGGGACAAAAAAAATTTAGATTTAATCATTGCCCATCATGTGTTGTGTCACTCCACCGACTATCAATCCTGAACTTCTTGCCCAAGACTTAACATTTCAAACTAAGTTTATCTTTCTTACTTTATTTTTGTGATGTTAGTGATTTCCAAGAATTTTTTCTTTCTTTCATTGCTAGAATTGTATTAGTTGGAAAGAGTTTGAATTCATTCATTTGAGTTGGAAACCATCATGAATTCCACTTTCATAGTGTAGGTAAGTCTAGGGGAAGTTTTTTCATTAAAAAAAATAACATGAGAAAAAAAATTGTTATTGGAAAAATATATATATGTATGAAAATAAGGTGCTTGGAATTGAATTAAATGAGAATATGTATATGGTAAAACATTTGATCTAACAAAGAGGACCCATTTTTGGCATAGGTTGAGGGATCTTGCTCTTGCTCTGATTTGACACTACTAACTTACTACCATAATCACTAGGACTTTTGTTCATTAGGTTATCTGCTTTTGTCCATTGTTCATGTGAACATTACATGATTTAATGTTCTTTTGTTGATCATGAGCTAAATTATTGATTACATTAAATTTCTTTTTGAGTATACATGGCAACTTTTTAGGGATTGTTAGGGAGTTTGAGGATAAAAAATCCAAGTGTTAATTTGGGTTGCTTCTTTAGATTTGCAACAAAAACCTCATAGGTGGTTTGCATGATTTTAAAAAATGATTCTAGATGCCCTTGAATTTAAACATATTTTTATGCACTTACCTACACATGTGAACTAAAGTGATAACGAATGAAAAAATACATTAAATATCTTTTTGAGTATACATGGTAACTTTTTTAGGATTGTTAGGGAATTTGAGGAAAAAAAATCCAAATGTCAATTTGGGTTGTTTCTTTAGATTTGCAACAAAAACCTCACAAATGGTTTGCACAATTCTTAAAAATGATTCTAGATGCCCTTGAGCTTAAACATATTTTTATGCATTTACCTACACATGTGAACTAAAGTGATAACGGATGAAAAAATAGTTGGGGTTGACAATAGAAGTGCAATTGTAAGGATCACAACGTCATGACATGATTAATCTAAGATTAGGGTTGTCACTTTGTTTCTACTCTAGAATAGATGGAGCTTTGTTTTGTGTGTTTACATTTTGCAAGTGATCATGGTAATGCCTTGAATGTTGTTGTTTTGTTGGAGATTTGATTGCAATGAAAAATGAAGCCTCATTTGCTAGGAAGGATTTGCATGGATGTTTTTGTTCTATTGCAATTAATGAAAGGATTTTGCGGATAAGGTTGTGAATGGTGAGGAGGTCAAGCAAATGAATTCTTAAAGCAAGTTTGCATTTTAAGGAAGGCAGTTCTTCTTTTCTTTTGTTTCTAAAAAATAGATTACAAGAGTTGGAAATAGGGAGGTTTTTTTAGAAAAATTCTAATGTTGTTTTTGTGGGAGGAATGCCTAAGGAGAAGGTTTCGTTGGCTTTGCCTTTGAAGTCTAATTTCCATTACATAGGTTCCTAAAACATTGCATAATGGGATTTTTTTTTAAATTGTTAGAGGCCAATTGGGGAAGATGATGAAAACACCAAGGGTTTGTGAATGGTTTGATGGCATTTGTGGGGATTTGTGTTTTTTGTAATCTAGGTGGGACTTCCATTTGTGTTGAGCATGAAGAACTTGCCAATGAATCTCTAAGGGATTTGTGGGAATTGAGATTTGGGTACAAAATTTTAGGTTCCAAAAGTTGACTTGTTTTGTTCAACATGAAGTGAGGTTTTGCAAAATGCTCTTTTGGGTGATTTTTTTGTGCAAGGGATGTGGGTTTTGGTTGGGAGGGTTTTAGTTGTTGTCACACACATACCAATGCTCACTCATCAAGAAAAAAATATGATTAACATGATTCCCCAAGCTTGTAGTTTTTAATTTACTTTTTGTTAAGAATTCCGAAGTGTGAATGTAGGTCAGTCAAATGAAATAAAATTTTGTTTTTATGTGGGCTTGTGTTAATTTTTTTCATTCATATACATTTGACTTCTAGCCTTTTTTGGCGGGTACACACCCACTATTGGTGGCCAAAGTACAATTGAAAATCAATGTGAGGAATAATGGTAGTTAATTACTACAATTCATGGTGATGGGGGATAATGGTCTAATATTTTGTGGGTTATCAATCCACAAGTTAGTCATGAAACATGTCCACACTTGATTGAGGTATCAAAAACAAGCCACTAAGGCCTTGAGGCCCTTTGTTGGTGGGAAAAAGACGCATAAGGACAATATGAAAAAATATGTTTAGGGATAAATCATTAGTTTCATTTCAAAGTTGAGATAATCAAAGTAAAGAGATGTAAAATGGAAAATGTGGCATGAAGTTTTCCAACAATAGAAGACATACATTAAAAAAAATTCATATGAAATGATGGTCAAAAGTAAAACAATGAAAAAAAAATGAGAAAGTTGGTTTCTTTTGGCTACTAAAGCACTAGTGGTCTAGTATGAAGCAAAATGTTATGGTTCTAGTGAGATAGATAATTGTAGTGAGGTGAATCAAGGGGTGTATTGTGCAATTTTGTTCTAGGCCTTTTGATAGGAAAATATTTTACTTAACTTTGTATATTATTCAAGGTTTAAACTGTAATAAAAAATAGTGGTGAAAATGGTTGCATTTTAGAGATGTTGTGAATTATAAGATACCAATCATTTAATTGTTTAGTATAAGCAAATCAAGAAACATGCGGATCTAGGTTGTGGTGTTATGTGGGCTATATGTGATGAGATAAAAAAATTGGGACAATTTGTGACCTAATTCAATAGAAAATGACCTTAGAAGGACTAAACATTAAACATATGGTAAACCAGGAGGTAGGTATCCAAATTGAATATATATCCTTTCAATTATAATTATGCACTTATTCCTAATATTTGAATTGTGAAAGCATGTGAAGTGATGCATTCACTATTCAAATTGTTTAGATGGATGGGAGATGGGTGGTAGATGCAAATTCTTGTATTACACTTTTTTTTACATATACCTACAACAAGGTTTCATTTCGTGTTCACGTTCTTGACTTGATCTTAGTTTTTTGCATACTTGTGGGTGTCTTACTTTGTAAGGTGTTCTTGTTTTTGGCTTGATCTTAGTTTTCTATGTACACAAAATGGTGTTGGTGCATTGTGTTCTTGTTGGCTATGTAAAAAGGCTTTAAAGGAACAATAGAAAGGAAGATGGCTTGTGCATGAACATGAAGTTTGAACTTGGAACTTAGTTCAATATGATTTTAATCCACTTGCATGGATGAATATGTCCATAGATTAATGTCATTTTTGCATGGATGAATTTTATTTATGATTTGGATTAAATAAATAAATCATTAGATGAAATTCATCCATGATTGAAAGATAAATAAATTTAAAATTATTTATATCCATCCTCATTTGTTGTCCACATATATTAATATTTCAAACTTGAATGTCATTTGATAACGATGGATAATGAAATTATGTTAGTAGGGGAAAATATGATGATGGGACCAAAATGATTTTTAAAATTTTGTTTATGAAATCATTTTCATGAACAATGTTAAGCAATTCAAGAAAATTGTCATGGAATGAGTGTCCCCCCCCCCCCACACATTCTAAAAATTCATTGTTAAGAACACATGTTATGTGGCATGATGCCTATTATCAAGTAAAAGAAAAAATATCCACAATTAGATCCAAATTCAATTACAACATGCAAAACAAACATATAAATGAAGAAAATGATTATATGAATTTAAAATCGAAATCCTTGCATCCACAAAACATGTGGAATGATCACATTGATGATCACATTGGTGACACATATCTTTTAATCCCCATCACAAATACATTAAATATTGAAAAAATATGATTTGAAAAATGATTTCATCATTCAAATCATGCAATACATTTGATCATAAAACACAAAATTTTGAAAATGATAGTTTCACAATATCATCAAATTCTATGATAATGGATGAATTAGAATATTGAAGTATGCTTAAACAATTAAATGAAGAATTTATATTTTTTTTAACGATATCATGTATAGGAAACAAATGTATCCTTTAAATATTCCAATACATATATTTTTGACATGAGGTGTTAAAACTAATAAAACTTTTACTTTAAAACTATTTATTCAAGGATTATTACAAATATATAATAAGGATTGTCATCAAACCAAACAAAAATTAAAGCATTACTTATGGTATCTACAAGTAAAGCTACATTTAATATTGATGGTCAAATAATACATTCAACATTGAGCATACCTATGCAACAAACATTAACAAATCTATCAAATTTATCATTAGATTTTTGAAATAGACTCACATGTCAATATGAATAGGTGCAATTAGTTGTAATAGATGAAATATTTCTTATAGGTTTAAAATGTTTAATGTTATAGACCACCAATTAAGGGCAATAAAACATATTCAAAACAAAATTTTTGGTAATCTAGATGTCATCATGTTAAGTGACTTTTATTAAACACCCTTGCTTAAGATTGTTGGATTTTTTATTCCCTTAATGGTAGTATAAATGCATGAGCACTAAACTTTTGGAAAAAAATGTTAAATGTTATGAATTAACTTTAATTAGATGACAAATTGATACATAATTTATAAAAACTTTGAACAAATTTCACGTGTGCACACAAACTTTGAAAAACATCCAATATACCATTTCAAGTTGTTGTCGAAAAATACCAAACATTTTAACTACACCACATTTATTTTATACAAATATTTTTGTGTAAAAACATAATAAATTTGTGTTTAACAAAACAATTGGCCCAACACTCAATTTTGAAGCTATAGACATTCATCATCATTCATGCCCATCATCATATAAACTTCCAAATGATCCAAGTAAAATTGCATGCTTACATACTATAATTTGTATTAAACAAAATATGGTAGTTGAATTGTGTGTTGGAAATTTTATGCAACATATGATGGCCTTGTTAATGGAGTTGATGGTGTATTCAAAATATCAACATCTTGTCATAACAAAACCATAGTTTGGATACTGTTCCCAAATCCAAAAATAAGAATGTTAGCTAAAGAAAAGTCTACCCATCTTTATACAAACAATATTTAGTCAAATTGGACACCAATTGAATCAATTATCAAAGACACAAAAACTAGCAAAAATCAATTTCATATTATAACAAGAATTCAATTTCCAATTCAATTAACATCAATAAAAAACATTCATTGATCACAAGGATTATCATTAGATGAATTAGCTTTTGATCCTACCAATGTAAGAAAATATGGACTATCATATACTATTTTTTCTCGCATTCAAACAAAAGAAGGATTATATTTGTTAACTCCATTCCAACATCAAAACTTTCACATTGATCAACGTGTAGTTGAAGAAATGAATAGATTAAAAACTTTTGCAAATTGGACAACTTTTGTTTTTCAATTTGAAAATTGTTATCATTCACATGTTATTATACAAGCTCTCAACAAAAATTCTTTAAAACAACATCACCAAGATATAAATCGTGACCCCAACCTACAAGTATCATATGTTCTTTGCATTTTGGAAACTAGAATACAATCATCAAATGATGTACATAATTTCATAAATACATCAAAATATTCATACATTTCAATTTATGATGGTCATGGTTTGATAACAATGTATAGTGCACAAATGTTCTTACATTCTTACTACACGACAACATGTAATGGATCAAAATATATATTAGCTACATTTAATATAAGAATTCGAAGAGCAATTCATATAGTATTTGTTTATAAAAGTCATTTTTCTTTGATTTTTATGTTTTTGAACACATTAAAAACATTGATTCAAAAGTCCCCAAATGATTACCCATTCATTGTTTCAAGAGATTTTAATATTAACAATTTCGATGATAGTAATCATAAGGACAATAAACAAGAAATAACAATCCTTATGAATAACTTAAAATTAAAATCCCAATTCATAAATATCACAACAAAAGTTGGATCACAATTAGACCATATACGGTCAAATGTGCTAAGGAATGAATCCAAATCAAGTGTTTCAAAAGCATATTGGCTAGATTTTCATAAACCTATTTATATGGCATTCAAACTACCATGCACACCTCCAATTTATAGTAACAAACCAATATTATTTCCATTCCTCTAATGTCATTTTAATTTTTTGATTTTTATAAAAAGACAAAACCTTTTGTGTTGTGGTCATATGGGAGAGATGGGAAAAAATGGCAAAATATGGGGAAAAATGTGGGAAAAGTTGGAAACATATGCCAAAATGAAAAAACGACTGGAAAGAGATATCAATGGAAATGACATATTGAGATACCAAAATATGGTAAAGATGAAAAGTGATGCCAAAATATGGGGAAGATGGAAAGAGATGCCAAAATATGCAATTGTATGCATGTAACACAATGTGAAAAAAATACAAAAAATCCAAAAAGTCCAATAAGATTTTAGTCGGGCCAGGGACCACCACATCACGAGGATAAAAAGGTTTGAAGTCACCATATTTACACAATAGGCTCTAACAACTCACCGTTTTCTAAGGGGGGAAGCCCAAAGGTTTTTACTTCTCTTTTTCACCTTTCATCAAATTTGGCTAAGTCCTATTCTGGGGGATCACCAACCCACCTACTTCACAAAAATGAAAAGAAAAACTTTGGCTAGGAACTAGTAAAACTTTTATTTAAAAACTAACAATTGAAATATTATAGTGATCATATCATTAAAAAATCATGTTAAACCAATATTATCTCCATTCATCTAATGTCATGTTTTTTTTATAAAAAAATTTATAAAAGGACACAGCCTCTCGTGGCAGAGCCACTTGTTACCAATACATAGTTGATGGTTTTGTGTTTGTCTATTCTTTGCTTTAAATCTTTGGAAATTTTGATGGTTAAGTTTTGTAGTGGCAGATTGCTTGTTACCAATACATGGTTGATGGTTTTGTGTTCGTCTATTCTTTGCTTTAAATCTTTGGAAATTTTGATGGTTAAGTTTTGTATAAGTGCACGATGTTACTCCATTTTGAAACTGTGATCGGATTTGTGCCATTTAGACAACTCATGATCCCTGTTTTCGTAAATCCGATCCTTGCACGCAGGTGTGTTATTCAATTTCTGCATGTAATGCTGTGATTTTGCTTAAAGAACTGTTTTCTAATTGTGGGCATGTTTATATCCTGCTGTAATGTGTTCAGCCAACATCCTTGCAACGTGCCTGTTCACATCACACATGTGAGTACTCTGCCCGCTGTCAAGACCTTCTTCAACTTACGTGTGCACAGTGTTACAAAAAGATGCCATACTCCCTTCTCAGAACGTTTTTTATATATGGATTCAAAGGTTTCTAAGTATATGTCAAGAAATACGTTGTGTAACCCTAACCCTAAAATACCCTACATTCACCTCCAGTAACTTGGTACCCAGTTGGTAGAATCTGAAGTGTCAATCCCCCGGACACACCATGTGGCACCCTAGATATCTAACATATCTCAAACTTCCAGCATTTTTCTTACACTGCATGCCCCTAATTTTAAACATTTTCAAAATGTGTCCTACTCCATTTCTAATTAGATCGCTTCACTGTATAGCTCCAGGTAGTAGTAGCATAACATTCCTTCCATTGGGTGGAACTTTCTCTACCTTATGATGGACCATGGCATTTTCAATTTGTTGGCATAAACATTATACACTGCAATAAAAAATTTCAGCAATTTGCTATGGACATCTGCAAAATATAAGAGAAACACACATGAGAAATTATCAACCCAATACGTGAGCATTTATAGTCAACGTTTGTACAGCTTCTGACATCTTTTGAGCCTGCTGCCTAAGTTTTGCCAGGACTTTATAAAAGAAGAAACATGTCCACAGATACATACATGTTTACCCTACTTAACCGTATGCTATCATGTGTGGTATATGGACTACCAGACGTCCCAATACAAAAGTCCTCGTGGTTACTGTCGACATTGCAGGACGCTTCATAGAGCTAGCGTATATAACTACATACTTGATTTATGCTCCAAAGAATACTAGGGTTCATACCTCAGTCACACAACCTGACCCATTCTCAACATTTCTAAACTGTGGGCAACAACTGCTTCAAGATAACCTTCATTACAACCTGCAGCAGGTCTAGTCTGATGCAATTTTTGTTTAATTCTGCATGCGACCTACAGATCAAAAGTTTTGAAGCTCCTGACATGAGCTGTGAGATGGTTTCATCCATTTTGGTTGTTGTCATTGTCCTGGAGGGTTGAACTCCATGACAAACACCGTTGCAACCTCATTGTCAGCACACTTTGTGCAGTGTTCACAAGTTGGGATTTATGCATCTCCACTCTGATGGGATCGTGGTATACCAATCCTGAATACACGCCCCCACCCTCACCCATCATATCAGACCAATTGATCTTTGGAAATATATAGAACATATCTTGTTCAACAATAGAATTTGTGATCATTGTAGCAGACAAATATAGCAAAGTCATTCATGGAACTGTAGATCAAGCTCAATTTCCTGAGGGAATGGTTACTTGTGAGGGAATCTGGTACCTGAAATTTCTTTGGAGCATCCATCAAATGTGTAGTTATTTACCACAATCTCTACAAGGCAATCTGCAGCATGGACTGTAAGCATGAAAACTGGTCATTTCTTATAAGGCAAGCCAAACATACCATCATCAGAAGCAGACAATCTGAGACTTAAAAAGCACACAAATTATTTGTGAGATGCCTGAGTAAAATACCCAGGCAACCCAATATCTATGGCATAGTACCTTCCTACATTTCTTAAGAGGCAGTCCTCTGAACAAGCAAGTTACAAAGCTGTAGTAGCAAGCAAAACATAATGTACTACAAATCTGTTTTGGGTTTCTCTTCCTTTGAGTTGCAAGCTATTTTATACCCATTTAAGAAGTATGGGAGAGTCAGAGACCTTCATATTTTCTAGGGTTAGTATTATTGTACATTATCAGTCAACATCAAAACATCATTATTATCATCAGCAGATCGATGTGGTAGGTTGTAAAGGGCAAGTGCCAAAGCAAGGTGATTATACTACCTATCTCCACTTGAAAGCAGCTCTCGGTTACACCTATAAACTCCAGATCATTACCTCTTTGGTTTAGGGTTTAGGCCTTTATTGTCTCCTAGTTCTCTGCATTCTCTCTCTTAGGTAGACATCAAAGCTACCATGATTAAAAGTTGCCCAATGATTACATTAAATGTTCTTCTGTGAACTTTGAGGCTATTGTTATGTTTCCAATCTTCATCTTGATTATTATAGACATGTTTAATGTTTTGGATTTTGAGTGTTTGTTTTGTGCTACTTGTCTTTTCCTTAAATTAGGTACCCAGTCCTTTGTTGAAGCACACAACTTCAAATTAGGGTCTGTTTCCACTAGTTTTGAATCGTCATTTGTAGTGCAAAGTAACACATGTGGAGCCCAAATGAGATGTCATTAAGTACAACTAATTAGGCAATAAGGCCAGAGTAAATCAGCACCGACCACCATACCATTCAGGATGGATGATATCTGGACAGGAAAACACTTTTTTTCATTGTATTCTTGTCCCATAGCTAGCCATCTGGACATGTATCTTCCTACCAAGTAGCCACCATTTGCGTTACCTACCTACATTACATTCCCTACCTACTTTACCCGTATATACCCACTTTACCCATATCTGGTTCTAGGTCCAGTTCCTTCACCCCGAAAAATCCAGTTCCAGTTCTTAGAATTAGATCCGGTTCCTTACTAACCCAAACCAGAATCAGCAATTAACTGTCATCTAACCTCTGATTAACCCTGATTCTAATCACTTTTCTTTCTCAAAGACATGTATTATGGTTCTGGTTCTGGTTCTGATTCCACACATAAATAAAACCGAGAACCCAATTCTAGGTCTAGTTTTTTTTCTTTTCTTTTAATCTGGTTCCGGTTTTGAAAATCAGACCCTGTTCCAGTTTGGTTCTTACTAACCAGAATTGACAGGTCTCACCTGCCAAAGTGTATACTGGTAATTGCTTAGGAATGTGAAGTGGAAGTAGTAGGGTTTACAGGATAGGCTACCAAGGTATGATAGGAAGAATGGTATGGGCTCCTTTCCAGTTTTGTACTGATTCTAGGTCAACATCAACCATAATGAAACGACTCCTTGCTGGATCATACTATAGTTGGGTTTGTAACTAACACTCAGCATCATGACCTATTAGAGAATTGGAGCGTGCACTAATGAGTCCCTGGCACTCTGGCTAATATATTGATGTTGTTTATAATACTAATTTATTGAAAGGGATTCACTTTGTGTTTTCCTATGTTGAGTTGGGAATTGGATTTAACCCAATACCCCCACAAAAATTACGTTTATAAGTAGTCAATATTAAGGTACCACAATTCTTGCATCCCACTATAATTTGGGATTTTTATTTATTTTTACAATTATCTAGAATATTTTGAGGTATTCATCATTTTTCTTCAATAATAAAATTGTGGAGTATTTTCTCAACCTATTGCCATGTCCAAGCTGATATGATAAAGGAACCACATCAAAAACACAAATAAAAATGTCCTTGACATAAGATCAATGAACTTGTTAAGTAGATTCAGCTAACTGTTGGAGTTTATAACCTTTTAATTCTCTACCCCAAGGTTATCTAAATGGAGCATATGATGTGCAAAGCATCAGAGAGTCATTGTAGAAAAAGGCTGAAATTACTCATGAGATAACACCAAGCATAATTTGAGATAGACTGTAACTCTTGGTAAAAATATATAGATAGAATGAAACGACTTTGGATATATCATTGTCATTAAAACCCTTCTCAATTGAACCACCTATTTGCTTGTGTCAAATGGAACCCTCACATGACCTTTTGTTCATGTAGTTGTCTAAATGTGGGCCATCATAATTTTGTGTTGGGATAGTTACTCAAAAGACCATTATGTCCAGGTCAAGTTCATTTCAGTATGGGAGGTTATCTTGTGAGTGTGATGGTTGAACTTCAACACCTTATCATTTGCAGACATGACTAAATGAAAACATTGGGAACTGAAATAAATTCAACCTTCTTTTTGTGATAGTAGTTCACATCATCATTGAAAATGACTATGTTGTCCATTGAGCTAAATTTAGCCTATCTCTTGTGAACGTTACACCATCACTATTTCATCTCTTAATCCGCATAATTGGGATAGTTTGAACAAATTTTCCCTCATTGAAGGATAAGCACGGCAAAGGTGTTTCACGTATGTTTTCTTGCAACTACCTTTTTGTGTTGTGGGGTAGCAATTAGATATTAGCTAAGAAAACATCTATAAACTGAATTTTGGCTTGATCCTAACTGAAAGCAAATAATTCGAATGTGACTATCTCATTCTAACTCACCATCTATGCCATGTTAAAGTCAACATTATTGGGTTGACATGTGGTACCCACTTCCCATCACCATCTCAATTTGCCATGTCCAAGTAAGGGTCATTGTGTAGGGCTATGAGATGGGTCCATCATGTTGGGAGTAGGGACCAGTTCTAGTTTTTGAGCTTCCAGTTCCTGTAATGCAAATTTGTGTTTCACACATTCATTGTGCTGTGTATAAATTTTCTTGAGGCAAATTGAGAGGGAAAGCTGGTTATGGCCAATTAGAATGTGTAGTAGCTATTTCAGAGCTCCAATATTACTCCATGGATAGGTAGCTAGTATTATTGTCTGGAGAGATTGTGACATTATCCTTCAGAAAAGTTGTAGCTAAGTTATTGTTTTCTGGGTATGTAGATTCCAGTGTTGTGCAATTGTTTGAAATTATAAAGAACCGTTCTGGTTATGAAATTATTTGAGAATCAGAGAACCTCCTGTTCCTGTTCTTTGTGAAAACAGAATCAAAGAACTGCCAAATATGGTTATTTCAAAAACCTTAAAAGAACCGTCAGCTTTCATGAAAGAACCCGCAATGAAATTACCCAGTCTTTAAATCTGAGAACCATGGCTATATACCAGAACTGGGTCTTTTGATTTGCTGAGAATCACAGTTATGAATCCTAAGGATCACCCTGATAACCAACCATTGGGGGGTCTGTTGCCGTTTCTAATAACTGCCTAACACTGGTATATTCATGTGTATTTCAACATGTAATTTTGCTGATTTATAGGCAAATCAAATCTCAGAATATCTCCAGTTTGCGATTGCCCTTGACCCTAAGGGAAAGACAATTATAGACTGAAAAGTGAACCAAATTGGTCTGCCCTGACAGTTTAGGGCTTATCCGTTCTGTAATGCAGGGGTGGCTGATTTAGCTTTGTTGTGGTCGTATTTGGAGCCAGAATCTGCATTCAGTGTCAATTCTGCCATCAACCTTTCTTCTTTGATCTATTTACTTGTGAACTGGCTTGTGCCAGGTGCATCTGGGCAGGGTTTGGTCATAGCAAGGCATGCTCACCCTAGTAGGGTTACCTGGCAGAACCTAGAGAAGTTGGTGTGTAGAGTGACAATACATGTTCTAGAAGATATATATATACTGTCAGTGTTTCTCTAGTAAATATTGTAGTACCTTGGCAGCTTCCACACTAATTATATTATTTTCAGAAATGTTGAAATTTTCAACCAATTTGTTTTCTTCAAAGAACAGAAAATTTTTCAAAGAAATTTTTTTTTTTCTGAAATATTATACTTTTCAACATGGAAGCTTCAAAATAAAACAAGTATTCGACACTGGAATGTTGAACTTGCCATGGTACTTATGGTTGGTAGTGCCAAAGCAGCATTGGTGTGTGTTTAATGTTCCTTCCACAGCTACTGTTTCTTTTTTAGGTTCATTGTCGTTTGAGTAATTTAAGTAATCAGGAAAAAAAATAGTGACAAGCATTCCCAACAAAAAACAGCAATGTATTTGCACTGCTTCTATTATATAGGTACAAAAATAAGGGTAAAAATGCTCTATCCTTCTGTTCCATAGGGATTATAACTTGAGGGAATAGCAAGTGATTTATGCTATTTATCAAATTACACAAACCTTAATTCATATATGGAAAACATTGCTCATAATACAGTTATTCATAGATTGGTCAAAATTGGGGACCAAATCAGAAGTGAGCATGAAAAAAGTGCTTTAAAAAAAAAAGGAGACTATTTTTTTTTCCCCACCTAAATTGGTTCTCCCAAGTTTCCTCTCAGTTTTCTATTTGCCTTACCTTGCACCTGCAATGCTTATATTTTCTTCATTGAATCAAATATTTGCCAGAATCAAACCCTTCTGAAGTGATACCCAGTTTCAGAAAAAAATACCCAACTTCATTCACTTACTCAGTTTCATTAAATTTTCATTACCCAAATTCTCTCACTTTCCGATTACACTCCAATTGAAAATGAAATAAGATTTTGAGGATCAAACTACAGGCCAAGGAGGGGATGACTTAAGGATAACTTTTTATATCAACTAAAAAAAAAAACAAAAAGAGCTTTCTTTTGATTTTTTTTCTTTTGAAATGCCTCGTTTCTCTTTTCATCTGAAGACACCCTTTAAATCTCTTGCTTAATAATATCACCATTTTTTTTAATGAGGCACAAAATATATGCAAATTCCTTCTAACATTCTATTCAAAAGACTCAAGTTAAGCCATAATGTTGCAACATGGTTTTTATTCTTCTTGATCAAAGCACAACATCTCCATATTCACATAATCCAGGCTAAACTTTAAAGGCACTAACCATGGGGTACAAGCCTTTTACTTGCTAGACAATTGCCTGAACATTTTGAAAATGACAATCCTTCAAATGGTAGTGAAACAACCAGTCTGAGTGAAGTGCTGTCCACACAACACTCATTTACCTTAGAAGCGCACGGTGCAATGAGTAGTTTCAGTAGTGTGTAGGAGTGCAAAACATTAAGCCTAGGGTAATAAAGTCTGAGGTCAAGGGCATTACCCAAATAAGGGCCCACTACTGCTGAGCACAGGCCCAATTTTGGTAATCCCCTTGACCAAGGGCTTTACCCAGAGTAAAGATCTGCCAGAAATTTTCTTTAAGCATAGGCAGATTTCACAAGGCACAACACAAAATTGTAAAGCCCGCTCCAAAGTCACAACAGCCAGCTCCAAGATACATAATGTCTACTCTGCTGCCTGTGGAAAAACTGTGTTATAACATGTCCAAATACACTAGGAAATTTCTGGTCGATCTTTACTCGAAATCACAAAGACATTAAAGTTTAAAAGAGCATTCAGAACAGAACTGTTTACCAGGAAGGAAGAACCAAGAAATGCTCAGAATTTGCACACATTCCCATCTCTTAATTTACAACACCACTAGAATAATCTTGACAGGCAAAGCTCCCACAATAAAGTGAGAGGATTGAATACAGTATACACACCTTGCCGCAAACAGGGACTCCCTCAAATGGTCTGAGAATTATGAGCTTTGTAAAGTTTCCTGCATCACCAAATCCAGCACCCATATATTCTAGCAACTGTTAGAAAGACTTATCAAACTTTTCTAAAACATCCACACTCATCACAGAGATACCTGGATCTCCAGCACCCAAATATTCTAGCAACTATTAGAAAGACTTATCAAACTTTTCTAAAATGTCCACACTCATCACAGAGATACCTAGACCTAACCTCCTACAATGGAATCTGTTCTATGTTATATTGTGTGCACGATATAGAATGTTAGCAAGGATGAATCAGAAGTAACTAGACATTCATCAGAATATTTCAACAAAGCTTGGGCTCCAGTAAGTTTCAATTGAAAAGGACTCTTGGATGTTGCGGGAACTCTTCAGTGCATATGAACAGTTCAGATTGCTCAAACTTCAAGGGACCTTCCTTGAGGCAGCTTTGCTGTCTACACCTTTGTTTGGATTCTAGAGTACAGCATACAGTTGCATAAAACTTTGGCAGGTAGAGGTTTATGCTTCTGTCTCTTGAAGTACCTGCATAGATGATCTGTCTCTTGACATACCTTCATGTTGAACATTAGCATATCTACTAAGTGTCTTTGTGGTATCAGATCAAAGTCTATCACAGATCTTATCAACATGCAAAACTACGCAGGGCAAAAGTTAAGCTTTGGGCATTGGACCAGATGAAAACCAACCCTCCTGCATTGATGCAGCATCATTAGTTTCTCATCATTCCCTCAATTGCGGCCTCAATTGTGCAGGAAGAAAACCCACAACAAACAACAGGTCCTCACAGACTGGACCAACAAGGAAAAGCCACAATGCTGCAAGAGAGCAACTATGCTGCAACCCTCCTGGTAGATGCATGACACACACAAGTCTTGTTAAGTGCATGTCACATATTTTTAAAGTCTTGTGCTGCAATAGCAGTGTCTGTTATAACTGGATCCTGCAATTTCAAAAAAGTTGCAGAAACCTTAAAAACATGGTATAAGAAAAGTACACACATAATACAATATCTATAAGATTGTGGAGAAAACTGCACAACAAGACTTTGGAAGGTAGCCTGACAATGATTGAGAGATCATACCTCATGAGAGTTGATCATGACATGTCAGACCATCATCTTCATCGTGAATAGCAGTGATGAGCTCCCATGATTCCCCAACTGACTTCATCAGCTCCTGACAGAAGGTGTACATAGGTATATATTAGTCAGCCCCAAATTCCAGGCAAACCATTCTACAAACATCTGCATCCTGAGTTTCTGTCAAGTTTCTGAAAGCAAGAGGAAGAATCAGCAATGATGCTGGCTAGCAGGCAACAGGCACTCAACCGAACAAGACCTAACAGCTCAAACAACACCTGGATTTATTGTAACGAATAACAACACTAACACCTAACAAGAAAAGAATCAGAAAAGGCACAGCAGCAACTTGTTCTGGTAGTCAGTTGCATGCCCAAATCACTTGAGCAACACCTTGATCTGGGCCTCTGACAAATATTAAGGCAATCCTCCAACAAAAACATGGTCAGGACCATCTCCAGCACCTCCAGCAGCACTCCAAAAAAAAAAGATGAAAAATAATGACTTTATAGATGACACAAACATGCAGACATAGAAGAAAAGGATCACATAAGACAGACAGAAAAACAAAATTAGAGGACAAAGGCAGGCATAGGATTCCACTGTGGACAATTTGAAGAGTCCTCTTTTCAATTTTCTGATCGAATCTCCATGCAAAACACATGAGACAAGAACAAACAAAATAAGTATTTGAGAATAAAGAATCATGTAATCTCAGACCAAGATCTGTTCTTTGGGGTTGTGTTTCCTCTTTTTCAATGAAACCATATCTATCCACAGATACTGCTGCCGGTGACACTGGAGTATTTCTCAGAAGAAAGTGGTTTGAGGAAGGAGGCTTATTGATCAAGCAACAATAGTGACATGATACAGAGTTTTCATCCTAGACACATGATCCAAGCAAACTCTGAGTTGTACTTCCCAACTAAATTATAGTAAACATACCTCAAATATGATTACCATCACAAGCCGTAGCTAGACTTGTCATCATTTGACACGTCCATAAATGCAAACTTCCTTTCTTGAAGCAGCAGCACCTGAAGTACCCAGCAATAACATACATAATGACACAATTTCCTAAGAAGATGAAGATGATCAAAGATCCACATACACCAGGTAATCACATCACTTTCTTGTCAATAATTTCACACTCTTGCATGCACATATGTGCTTTGTGGAAAGAGAGACACATGTCTAGTCTGATGCCTTAACACCCACAAAGCATACAAAGACAACAAATGACAAACAAAATGAAAACAAGTGACAACAGCAAAGAGTCTTCTTCATTGTAAGTCCAAAAGTAGGACAAGGAACCTCACTGGAGTTTCCTACTTTCAAACCATCACTAGCCATTGTGCATGTATAATCAAGAACACCCCTACCCCCCCCCCCTTCTCTTTCTATCTCCTTAGCAACAGCTAAAAATGCATAAGAGATCACAATGTGACGAGATTTGGATCCAAAAAGTTTGCCAAATAAAACAACAACATATGCATGAGGGAAGACAAAAAAGAGGAGAAATAGGGATGTATGGATCAATTGTCCACCAAACATGACAAATAACCAGCATCTAAGCATGCTGCTATAAATTCCTATGTCAACATGAAGGCAAAAGGATGAGAAAAAAACACCTCTCACAATTGTCTTAAACATCAGATTAGTAGAATAGATGGGTCAAGTACATATACTCAAATTCCTTCCAGGTATTCCTTCTAGCGATAGATGTTTCACCATTGTTTGTGAATTTTGCACCAGCACACTGGTTACTGTGTACAAGACCCCTATGACAAAAATGAACTAACTGCAGTGACAGTTTGATACTGTCACCAGGTGGAGGGAAGGACAGACCTGGAACATCACAATCTGCAGTAAGTTTTAAAGTTGAACCAATTCAGGAAGAGATGCTATAGAAATTGCATCAAACATTCAAAGCAGATCTGAGGCTTCAAGCATTAGCCTGCTGGTTTAGATTCCTGGCTACCTTGAAAAGTGGTTGCAGGTTCAAAACCACCAAACCATGAGCCCATGTTCTGTCAACAACAGCATTCATATGTGCTTGATGGAAGAAACAAAGCTGACTCCAAGAAGCAGAGTAAAATAGCTTTCAATTGAGGAAACAGTTTGATGAAAAGTATATTACATGTAGCCAAACTTTGCACTAAGCCCCACCACCTTCCTTTTGTTCACAACTGGAAGAGTACCTGAACAATGTGTGGATCACATTGTAACAAACCATCTGGAAACTTCTTAGAGACCTTAGAGAAATCTATGCAAACCTACTATGAAAATACATGATCCCAGAAATTCAAGATTGGCAGCTTGAACTCCTGCAAACAGAGACTGTTCCAGGCAGAGGAACGTTTAATATCTAGAAGGATTTGACTGACTTAAGAAATTTGAAGAAAATCATCAGCAATTCCCACTATAAAAGCTCAGAACCCTGGAAAAACCATAAATCCTAAAACAATGTGAAGCCTTGTATCACTTCACTCACCTGCCTGAAAAACCACCAACACTTGTCCAACCTTTCAGGGTACATGATGAAGCTAATACAACCTAGTATTTATCTCATGTTCAGCCTCTCCTTCGGTCTCCAACTCAGAGATTGGTTCACTCTCTGTCTCTGGGATTGACTCCATTTCTGGCTCTGAAATCACTTCAATCTCTGTCTCCGGAATTGACTCAACATCTGTCTCTGAAATTGACTCTACATCTGTTTCTGCAACTGCCTGTAATGGCCCAATCTCAGATAGATATGAGTGGTTCCCATCAACCAGTCGGAGCTGTGGCTCTAGGGTGTTGATTTTCATCCAATCACTCTCTGATAGAGACCAGTTGAGAATGTCAAAGTTAGCCTTGATGTGGTCTGATCGCAGACTACGAGGCAACACACTTGTCCCACGTTGCACTCCCCACCGCAGTATAACCTGCATACCCATCATATCCTCTGATTACCACCACATTTGTTGGAAGTTTTCCATGAAGTCTAACCAACAAACTACTGACCATAGATCAACACAAGGGAGTACAGTTTTAACTATGTGATTGTCACTTCAGCTATCTCCTGTAGCAAGCAAACATTTGAGTGAAAGACCTTATGGAAGTCTAGAAAGATAGCCTGTTACACCCTTGAAAAAGCCATTCAATACATATGAAAAACTATTTCAGGATGTGGAGACAAACCTGTAAGGTAACCAACTACTGCATCATCCAGCTTATAATCTAAACTAGACACAACAGGACAGAGTGCAACCTTAACTTTGTAACTATAGCCCACAAAGTACAAGACTTTCACATTCACATCGGATAGCAGGGACAAGAAAGAATCACTCCCCATCCACTTCAGCGATTTTACCTTACAGGCAATGAATTCCAAGGAAAGAATGTTCACCTGTGCAGGGGTTCGTCCAAGTCGTGCAGCAATATCACCAACAACAGAACTCTTCAGCATGGGGGCATGCACAGATCGGGACCTTGAATAGACTATAGATGCAGCAGGGGACTCCACCTCATCTTCAGAAGAAGAAGCATACCCAGAATCCCGCCCACCTGGAACACCAAGTGGTGTGTGTGCTGACAGGTGAATCCCTCTTGACTGACAAAACTGCACAACTTTATCTTGCCTCCAGAAAGGGTGAAGCTCAACCTGTTGCAGCAAGAATGCTGGACATCATCAGATTCTTCTTTCCCAGATTGTGTCTCCCATCACCATTCACATAATAAATGATACACCAAGCTGAAATTCCTACATCATTTAGATTTTGTGGTGGGTATGGACAGGCTCTTGCAGTCTTTAGTTGAAGTAAAGAAATGACAGACAACTACACTGAGTAACAGAAGACAACTGTAGGGCTAAAACAAGACTGCAGTAAACCCAAAGATTATACATCCACAACAGCAAAAAAAAACTATGAAATAACAGTTTGAAGGTAACTTCTGTGCAAGTTCCTGCCAAAACAAAACAAACAGGACAAGAATGAATGCAGTCACAACCTTGTGAGTGTCCCTCACAAGGTATCAGACTTGATCATGAATGCAGCGACTAGCTGCCATCACTTCCCATGACTTCATCAGAACTCCCAATAACAATGTGTTCAGAATTTCCCACAAACAAATGATACAAACATTGGCATCCTGAGTTTCTGCTGAATTTTTTGAAGCAAAGACAAGACATAGTCATGATGTTGGCTAGACTGAAGACATGTAGTGTAAAATACCTTCTGAAGAACAAAATGGTTTTAGGGTTCTTAACTAAACCCATTCCTATTCTGACCGCAATTCAACAAATCCTCAAATAATATGTGGGGGTTGAAACACTACAGTTACACACAACATTCTGAATTAATTGATGTGCTGAACATAATTTTCAATTCAATCATACAACTGATCATGTAGGTCAAGAGATCAACATCCCAATGAAGGAATTGGAACCATAGGGCAGCATAAAGAGAGTCAATTGTGCAATTTGAATGTTCCTTGCCACAGCTTGTACCAATCCTCAAAACCAGAATGCCGAATCTCTCGCAAATGATTTTCTTTGTGATGCAGACCTACCTGATTCACAGCAGGCACAATTTTGGCATAACTGAGAATCTCCTCCATCTGGGTGATGTTAAAATTGCTGAGCCCTATGGCACGTACGAGCCCTTTCCGCACTAGTTCCTCCATGGCCCGCCACGTCGCTTCCATCCGTCGCGGGGGCGGCTTCATCAGCTCCTCACTGCGGTGCGAGGGAGGATCTGTCGCATCACCGAGAGGCGAAAACACAGGCCAGTGCATCAGGTACAGGTCCAGGTACTGCAACCCTAAATTCTTGAGCGAGATTTCGACCGCGCGCCCGATGCGCTTCGGAGCGTTGGTCGTGCACCACAACTTAGATGTCACGAAAACATCCTCGCGCTTCAACCCCGGCACACCACCATTGAGAGCTTCAGACAGAGCTTGGCCCACATCGGTCTCGTTGCCGTAAAGATGCGCACAGTCCAGGTGCCTGTACCCTACTTCCAGGGCCGTAGCCACGGCAGCCTGGCATGAAGCTCCGTCCGCTTGCCATGTCCCTAACCCTACAGCCGGTATCCTAGCCCCTGTATTCAGAGTAAAGCACTCCCGCTTGCGCTCCATTCAAATCGCCGACCTAAATTTTTTTTTCCCCTCTCTCTCTCTCTCTGTCTCTCTCTCTCTCTCTCGGAGACAGACAGACGCGCTCAAAGATACAAGACACGGAAAAGAAGAGCATAAATCCACCAAACCCTAAACAACCCTCCCATACCGCAAACACGCTGCTGCTGTCGCCGCCGATCCTTCAAGCTTCAAAACATGCACCTGAAGCAGTAGCTACGGTTTCCGCATCTGGACGTGGCTCGTCAACTTCGTGCAACTTCGTGCAACTTTATGCTCTACAGCAAGACATAGGCCAAGCAGATGGATCATGGATGCTCGCTGATCCCTCTCCTCCTGCCCAGCTATTGCTGCGTGTGTGTCGGTAGTAACGCGGATCCTCGATACGCAATCATTGGTCAAGTGTTACGCTACCAATATTATTGCAAAAAGGAAAACTTCTCGACTCTCAACCAATGTTTTTTCTCTTCAAAATTTGTGAGGTAGGTGGGTTGGCGATCATTCACAAAAGGACTTAGCAAAATTTGGCTTCAGGTAAGAGACGAAAGCAAAACAGTTTAGGACTCACGCTACATATTTTTTGCGACTTGCAACTACTCATTGTCTAAATATCACGATTTCACTTCCTTTTTGGTCATAATATGGCGAATTTGGGCCATTTTTTCCCCCCCACAAAAAAGCCTTTATATTTGTAGCGTTGGATTATTTTTTGTTTCCACGATGCCAAAATTTGCAAAATTTTGAAAAACTGATCTCAAGCATTCTTGTCTTTTGTTAAGGGTTTTGTGATGTAGCCAAGGTGGCGATCATCCAAAGAATAATTTAGCCAAATCTGGCCACATACCAGATATGAAAATAAAAAACAGAGAGGATCTTTATTTTTTCTTGGCTACATCCCGGACCTTATCATAAAATTTTTGCAAATTGGAATTTATTTAATCTTAGAAATCTAGTAAATCTGGATCATTTTTTCTATTTAAAATCCTTTGTTTCTGAAGGAACTCCATGGTTGAAGTCCAGGGGGAATACTGGACCATTTGATCTGGAGGTGGATGGAAAGGGGATTGGTGCACGTATCCCTGATGTTGTGTACTATGGTTGTTGCCCTTCAACAGGACCATGTCGGGGTGGGTATGGCACATAGGTAGGAGGCAGAGGTGGATACCAATGTTGGGCGGGTATCAGATTTTTTTGATACTCGTCGGATCCAGTTTTCACAAAATAGATTACAAAAGGTTTCAGTTCTCACCTTTTAATTTTTTATTTAAATTTATACACTGGGTCAGGGTATTAATATTTTTTTTAAAAAAATCAATTGATTCTCATGATGCCAGTTTTTCATAAATTTGAGAACAGCCAGTTATCATTTGGTGGTTCTCACCAACCAGTTATTATTATTTTTAATTTTAAAAAATCAAAATTACAAAAAAACTATTTAATAAAAAATCATAGTTATCCATAAAGTAAGGAAAACACAGCACCCAAACGCTCAGTTTGGTCATACATGGGGTGAGATTTTTTTTTAACTTGCAAAAAAAAAAGTACATCTATCTATGAAGGTAGTTTGTTTTGTTTTGTTTGTACTTATGAGATCCACCAAGCGAAGATGCTTCAGATCACATTCCTGATCTCTTTGAAAAGCTATTGAGGAGGAGGGGTGCACCAGCTTGGTTTCATGGTGTTTCGACTTGTGGTGGAAAAATTCTAGAATATGATTGATTTCTTCACTGAAAATTAAATTAAATCCTAGCTGAAAATTTCAGAGGAAGTGGAATGTGCATTTGGTGTTGTTGGAAAGATCTTGATGAGCAGGATTCAATGGAATTTATTTGGTAAGAATTGGATTCAAAATGTGGGAGATATTGATTTTTAAGTGATTTTTGCCGCTGAAAATTCAAATAAATTTCAAAAAACCAAGCTTTGGAAGGAAAAATCAGTTGAGAACGTGATACACTTGGGCCAACAACACAAGCCACACTAATCTATCTATGAAGGAAGGTATTTTGTTTTGTTTTGTAGTTATGAGATCCACTGAACTGGGATGCTTCAGATTGTGTTCTTGGTGTCTTTGGAAAGCTCTTGATGAGGAGGGGTGCATGGGCTTGGTTCCATGGCATTTGAACTTGCTATACAAAAGTTCTTGAATATTGAATGATTTCTTCACCAAAAATTAAATTAAATCCTAGCTAAATTTTTTGGAGGAATTGGAATGAGAGTGCGTTTTTTTTTAAAAAAAAATTGGTATTGTTGGAAAAATCTTGATGAGCAGGACTTAATGGAATTTATTTGGTAAGATTTGGATTCAGAATGCGGGAGATATAGATTTTTAATTGATTTCTGCCGCTGAAAATTTCAAATAAAACCAGGTTTTGAAAGGAACAATATGCCGATTGTTGAAATATGTAGCAAATCTAGCTCTAGACCTTCTCATGAGTCAAAGCAACTAGTGAATGAGGAGGATGACGATCAAGGTTATTATGTTGTGAACTTTCAATATGGGGATGGAAATGACGTTGAATATCACTAACATGGTTATTATGTTGTGAGCTTTCAATATGGGGATGGAAATGACATTGAATATCACTAACATGGTTATTATGTTGTGAGCTTTCAATATGGGGATGGAAACGACATTGAATATCACTAACCCCTCATGATTGCATCATTGCAAAGCACACTGACCTTACCATGACAAGCAAAGAAGAAAAAAATGGAAAGAAGAAGATGGCGATGCCCACATCGAAGCAGTCAACCAATGACAAGCAAGTAGGTAAACTCACCATTACCTCTTGCATTCTTTCCTATCCAGTTGCTTCTAGACTACCATGTTTCTTCTTCTCTTTGTTCTTCTCTTGTTGACAAGTGGGCGTTGGGTTTAAGTATGTTAGATTTTTTGATTATTGAATCCAACTTTTTCCCAAGTTATCTTTTTCTAAGAAACCCATAATTCACACTTCTTGGAATGTTATTATGTTTAGTGAGAGATCTAAGTTTAAAGAGAAAAATTGAATGATTATGTGAAAGGATAGCTCATTGGAATACATTTTAACACGTTTGGTCATCGTTTTCTTAGAGCTTGTCAAGGCTCATGTTTCCCAAAGGCAAAATTGGGGGATGAATTGCATCTTGGTTAAATAATCTATTTATGGGTCCATCTTCATTGTGCTTGTGTTATCAATGCATGTTCATTCTACAAGGTTGTATGGTAATGATGTATGGACAAGCATGGTTCCTATTGATAATAACTCAAGTTTTGTAGCAAAATTAGATTTTCTTCCTCATCCAATATTCTAGAATGAAAGTCATAACAAACTAACACTTCATGTTGTTTATTTGGTATTCATAATTTTTGGTAATAAGCATAGTTTTGATTGTACCAAATCCTTGGATAGTAATATTGTTATTAACCTAATCATGAGATATTTTAACATCTCTAAACCAAGAATGATCAAAGAACATGGAATAGTTATTTTATATAACAATAAAGGAGACTATATAAAGAATTCCATGGACAAAAAATTTAATATTTTTTATTAAACCTAAAGGTTTAACAATAGTTTGATTTGCCATGTGTATGTTATAAGGTGTTGGTTTTGGTTTTGTTAATCCTAACTATTCTTTTAGTTTCTCCATAATAATGTAAACTCTATAACCAACATTTAAAAACTCATTCTCAATGAAGTTCTTTCGTATTTGAACCATTATAACCGCCATCTAATGATCAATTGCTATTAAAGCAACTATAGGTTCAAGTGAAATAGGTTGTGATGGTATTGGGTTAAAAATCTAACATTTAACATTAAATATTATTTGTGACAATTTTCCCAAGTTGAATGTATATTTGGTCTCCAAGACTTTTGTGCTAATATCTTTCAAAATTTCTTCCAAAATCTTTTCTAATGTCACTACTAAAAGAGTAGGTAGACTACATTGTTTTTACATTTATAAGGCATTACAGATAGGGATAGGTTGTTGGACATTGGCGATTTGAATTTTGAATTCTTGTTTAGTTTTGTTGATTCATATTGATGGTGACTTGAGGACTACCCAAAGGTGGGAGTTATGGGGAAGTGAAAAACATTCATAAACACATAGTTTTGGAGTTTTATGAGATATGTAGGTACTTGTAGAAAATTATAGATTTTGTTGTGGGATATTACAAATTTGGATTTGTTGTTTAAGCACATTTTAGTAGAACATGGAATTTTTCATAATTTTGTTAAAATTTTCAATAAACCAAGAAATACATATTTTTTCATTGATTTCCATATTCAATTTGTTGTGTGAATCATCTATGATTTTAAAGATATCATGACAATGAACTATAATTTTGTTTATAATTGTTTAGACATTGTATTCTAAAGTATAGATTCTAATTATCATAAATATGGTGTATTAACGAACTACAAATATGTGTGTGTTTAAAATCAATGCAAAATTATGAATGTGTGAATATTTGTAGTGCAAATATGTTGTTATAGTAAGTGTGGAATAGTTTCGAAGCAATAAAATCCACATCTACCATGTCACGACCTTAGCTTTGGGCTCACGACCTTAGCTTTGGGCTCACGACCAAAGTAAAGGCATGGCAAGGTGCAGGTCGAAAATGTAACCTAAGAATCACATTTACACTCCTGGAGTGTGAAAGAATGTGAAGGAATGAACCCACACACTCCCAAGTGGACTTTCACTTTCAGAATTAGAGTCCCAATGAAGTCCCTAAATGTTTAGAGAATAATTTCAAGGGCTAAAAATCATTAGATTGAAGATTTTGTTATACCATTAGAAAGCTCCTGAAACGTAGGTATCTAAAATGGGCTCTCATGACCCATTTGAATACTTAAAACACAAATTATGGCTGAAAGAAGGGTTAGGAATCAAAGTGCCAATTTGACTCCTGACCATTAAAAATCAAGAATCGCCATGAAATATGTGCTTACAGGTGGCTCATATCATTGCAAAGCTCTCAACAAGTGCTACAACTTCACTTTAAATTTCATCTCAATCGAAGGTATACACAAGAAGTTATGGGCCTCTAAAGTGCTAAAAGTCCCAATTTCGAAAATTTCAGGACTCCCAACTTGGGAATCTTGGGACAAAATGACATTTGGGTGCAGCCCCTATGGTCAAGCACAAAGATTATTATAAAAGGGAAGGTGGTGGCTTCCCCCAAATCTGGGTCGTGTTGAATCTTGTGAATCTGTGTATGCTCGTGGCTCATCCATGCACCAAAAGTGATCTAACTATCCACTAAGCAACTTATTGTTTGATTTGTGTAGGTCTATGTGAATAGTTAACCTACTTGTCACTTGTCCTAATCCCCACCTCAATGTTCTAACACGTCCCTCTTCCTTTTGAAGTGTTGTGAGCTAAGGAGCGGACCCCAACTCCTTCTTTTGTTATTTTCACCTTCGAACTTGCATTTAAAACTTTCAAAGAATTTGGGAGTGTGTCATACTATTTAGCAACCATTTCTTTGGGGAATTTTTTTTGTTTTTTTTATACATGAACATGAGGGTTTTTCCCATTTTCCATTGTTTATATTATAAATGAGGGTGTTCAAAAAAGTAATTTAGTTTTCAATTCAAATTTAAAGGGGTATGTTAAAAAACACCAAAGGTCTAAGCACTTGAAGTTGTAAAGACTATAAAGCGATTTAGAGACTTTGAAGAAGAAACGATTATGAAACAAGATGAATCGAATGGTGATTTGGAGTTTATAGTGGAAATTAGATTTGGAGGCAAATCGTCAAGGTCTTGAAAAACAAATAAAAGTCAATCATGAAAATGGAAGGGAGTATGCGGAAATTACAAAAACCCCATATTGGAATTTGATGTTAGACAAACAAGTTATGAAAACAATAGAAAGACCTACAAGACACAGGTTGTTTCTACCACAAAAGGTGGTAAGGTGTGAAGTATGGACTAGTGGTTTTCATAAAAGACATAATTTCAAACAATAATCTCCATGGAGAGAAATGCAATCAAATATTCACCCAAATGGGTGGGTGCAATATACTTCTTAACCACAATCTATGTTTCAGAATCATAGAGATTAAAACGGAGCAGGGATTTTTATAATATCTAATCAGCCATAGGAAATCTCAAGTCCAAATCGATGACTAGTTGAGGAAGGGATATTACAAGAGGTATACAATCCAAGTTTGTGTACCAATCTACATCTCCACATTATTATGAACCAGTGGAAGACTAGGAGGTGGAAGAAAACACTAATATTAATGTGCTTGAGGAGACTAAGGAAAATTACCTAAAACCATTCAAATATGCAAAGGCACAAGTGAATGTATTCAATGAAGTACCACAATCATACTCACATCAAAAAAATCCAAGGTTGGATCAAATAAAGTACACAATCCAAACCAAGGATCATGAATCTATGGATTCGAAGGTAGCCAAATTACTTTCAAGGGTCTATGCATTTTGTGAGGAAGAAGGACATGTAATCATGGATTGTCCTTTTGTGCCTTTGCACATTAAAATAAGAATTGCTAGACATGTGGAGTTAGAAAATGTGGCTGGAACATTAATGGATCAATCACAAGAATAGGAACCATGAATTCATTTAGTCCAGAACAAATTGAGAGGCATGGAGTTTGGAGGTCAATTGGGACCACAAAGTTGATAGATTCATCCATCCATTCAATTCAAGAACAGAGTATCAAAGATGTAATCACATCCTCATTCTGTGCCGCAACAGATACCAATGGGTAACCACAAGATGGGGCATAGTCAAACTCAAATGAACTCAACTTCACTAAGAGTGTCAAAAGTGACAATTGTTAAAATTCGGAGATAACTTATTGAAATAAAGGTTACTCAACTCCTTAATGATGTAATGCCAACCACAAAAGTGTAAATTGTTGTTGCACCCAACACAAGTTTTGTCAAAGGTGGGGTACTAATTGAATCTGTAGTGAATTTGGGTCGTGGATCGAAAGGGGCTTTGATGGGAAAGGATTTGAGTATAAGTTCAAGACTACCATGAACAACAACTACTAGAATTGTTGGGACACCCAAAATGGTATTTACCAATTCGATAATGATTACTCATGTAAACATGATTATAGATCGGCCACCGATGAACTCAATAACTACTAGAAAATACAGATGTTACAAATCCAAAATGAGGATATAAAGAACCATCTATAGTAATTGCAAGAATCCCCAATCATAAAAATGGTCATTATGTGAAGTTAAAGATGGTAGCTCTTAAATACCCTGACTTCAAAAAAGATGCTAACCCAAATGCTCATGTTAGAGTGTTCAATTTTGTAGTAAAGGCTAATGCAAAAACCTCTAAAAAGTATGTCATCAATGTGTTTAGTTATATGTTAAGAGATACAACATCGGGTTAGTGCCAGAATTACATGTCAGAATTTCCTAATTATAGTTTTTCAAAGCTTACATAGGCATTTTGCAAACGTCATTAAAAAACTCATAATGATGAAAAAATATAGGAGTTGAATAACATAAAACAAGAAAAGACTGAGAGGGTGGAGGTTTTATATGAAAGGATTCAAAAATTAGCTCATGGTTTACAAGTACCAACCACATTATTTCTTGACTATTGTGTTTAAGGCAACCTTGCAATCATACCTCAAAATTGCAATTATAGGGATGACGCGATCAACATTACAACAACATAAGGAGGTGACAATTTTGTGTGAAAAAAGATTAATTACTACCGGAAAAAAAAACACATATATGTACCACATAGTACTAAACAAGTAGCACCACCAAAAATATAGAATAATACAAGGAAGACTAACAAATATTGCACAAATTGTGGAATGACTAATGTGGAGACATGTAGAAAGGAGAAGGAACATACCATAGTGATAGCCACAGAAGTAACACAACAAAGTTAAAAACCACAAAAGACATCTTCATATGCATGTCACATTTGTGATTTGAATGGACATAAAATGATAGATTGTCCAAAGTTTACTAAGATGCAAAAGATGTTTTGTGGGAAATATGTGACAATAGTAGAAATTCAACTTGTTGCTGAAAGACAAATAGTCACTATATTTGTGAATGTGGTGGATGTTAATGTTATAACAAGAAGTAAAGCAATTGAAGAACAAGTGTTCAAGGATAGAGAACCAAGGAAAGTAAAAAGTGCTGCTCATTGGGAGAAAAAAAAATGGTTGAAGAAGTCCATGGTGGAGACAATTCAATAGATTCAAAAAACATAGACCTAGACAGAAGGGCCATACACATCCATGGAGGGATGGAACACAACTTGGCCAGGTATGCCAAATACTACTCCTGTAGAAACACAAAAATTTCAGGAGATAGTGAATTCACAAAAAAATTGATTATAGTAAAAAAAATAATTCAAGACATTAGTAAGTAGATCCTAGAAACAACTTATACTTTAAACTTGGGGATAGTTGTTTAAAATAACTCCTGAATTAAAGAGGTATCTTTGATAGAAGCTAAAACCAGAGAAAATTTAGAATCTGAACAAAACAACCACAAAAAAACAAGTTAATTCTTCGGTACCAAAAGTAGGAACAATTGTTGTAACAATACATAATCATATGGTAGTTATCCAAATACAGATTGGAAATAATACAATAGAAGATGCGTTGTTGGATGGAGGTTCTAAAGTTAACATCATCACAAAACAATTAAAATTGAGGTTGGGGTTTCCAAAACCCAAACTTGCACCATATAATTTGAGGATGGCAGATTAAACAACCACAAAACCAATGGGTTTGGTTAGAGATATAAAAATATATGTTCGTGACATTCCTTACATAACTATGTTTACTATACTTGTTACAACCCCACTTTGAGGGTAGTGTGAGGTTGCCCCTCACACTTTTGAAAATGGGACATGGGAGTCCTCCGGGATTCCCAAAACTCAAAACGCGATTACAGGGATCAAAACACCTTGCATTAAAGTGTTCTTTATATTGTTAAAAATTTCTTAAATTGTAGATGTCCAAAATGGCCTCGCATGAGCCATTTGGACATCTATAGCACAAGTTATGGTTGAAAGAAGGGTCCGGAGTCAAACTAGCAATTTGACTCCCGACCACTAAAAGTCGGGAATCGACCTGATCCCGGTGTGTTCAGGTGGAGTGTGACACACCATTGGAAAGCTCTCAAGGAGAACTACAAGTTTGTTTTAGACCTCGTCCCAATTGGAGGTCAGAGCGAGAAGTTATGAACGCCCAAAGTCCCGAGAGTCCAAACCGGGACAATTTCGGGACTCCACTTTGGGAGTCCCAAGAAAAAGTGCCATTCGGATGCAAGTGCAGTGGAGAGGCACAGAGAATACTATATGGGGGAAGGTGGTGGCTTCCCTTGAGTCTTGGCCATGGTGAGTCAAGTGAGTCCAAAGTTGCCCGTGACTTGTCCTAGCACCAAGGGTGCTCCAAAATGCGAACTAACCAACTTGTTTGTTAGTTTGATGTAGGTTCGAGTAAATGAATAGCTTGTCACTTCGCCCTAGTCTTGTCTCGGAGCTCCAACACGCCCCTCTACCCCTTTTAGTGCTGAAAGCTGGGAATGTGCCCCGAGTCCCCCACAATTCCGTAACTTGAGTAACTTAGCCCCAACTTGGGGCTAACTAGGGACTTCGAAGTGCGTCAGTACTTCAAAACAATGTGGTAGATTATAATTATTCCATGTTATTGGGAAAGACCATGGTTGAGGGATGTTAAAATGGCACATGAGTGGGGGGGGTAACATTGTTACCATAAAAAAAAGAATGTGACAATCAAAACAATTATTGTCACCAAACGTTTGGGAGGTGAAATAAAAAGACTATAAATGTTACTATGTTATGACTATCAAAATGGTATCACAAATGAAGAAGAAGATATTATCTTTGCTACATAACCAGAGTTGTTATTGATAGGAATAATCAGTTTACTTGAAACAATTCAATATGTGAAAACCACAAATGTGGAGGTCATGGATATTAGTGTGAAGACTAGTAATTCAGAATTAACATCAAGGGTATAAATCACGAAACAAAGGACAATTAACAACATATATGAACTAGAAGTAGCTTTGGAGGATAAGGTGTATCTTAAAATGTACTATAGTCATCAGCTATGGAATCTTGAAGTGTACAAAACTCTAATAAAAATCAAAATACAAGAATTTCAAATAGCTAGATGGACGTTAATTAAAGACCAACAATGTGGGGAGGCACACAAAAAATAAGTACATTCCTGTGACGACAGATTATGCAACCAAGTGGGTGAGGCAATGGCCTTATGTTCCAATAGAATAGTAGTCGCGACAAAAATTTTATATGAATGCATTTTGATTAAATTTGGGTGCCTTCTTATTTTAGTTTCAGATCAAGGAATGCATTTCATCAACGACACCATTTCCCATTTGGCGAACCATTTTCTTTTTCGTCACACTACCTCCACCACATATTAGTTTCAAGGTAACAAGTAGACAAAGTTTACTAACAAAATGATTAGAACAATGTTAACTCAATTGGTTAATGAAAAAAAAAAATTGGATGAACCATGGGGGCATTATTATTCATCTATAGTACTACTTACGAGGTTAGTACAAGGCACATTCCATTCCAATTGGTGTATGGATTGTACCCACTAATGCCTACTGAATACCTGGTACCTACTCTCACATAGGAGGGTATTATTGTCAACAAGTCAATTTGAGTACTAACTAATATAATATCTTAGTTGGAAAAATTGGAGGAAATCAAACTGGAGGTAAGTGAAAGCACAGGGGAACAACATGTGGAGATGGGCATTTTGGTCACAAAATCACTACCGTCTTAAATCCTTCAGGTTGGGAGATTACATGTTATGGTTTCATAAAGGGCGTAAAGAACACTTGGATAAATTCAAGTGTCATTGGTTTGGACCTTATTATGTGCAATACTGCCTTCCAAATAACACGGTCTTATTGGTCAACATGTGTAAATTTGACTGAAGTCATTACCAACAAATTGAAACCTTACCTTCCTTACGAAAGTAATATTGGGAAAGATTGGTATCCAAATTTGAAGGGGGGAAGAGAGAAGGTACAATCGAAACACATGTATCTTCAAAAGAATTATCAAAGGATGCATTGGATGGAGAAGGTAAAGGAAAAACACCAATGACAATGGATGATGAAAGAGGAGGTAACCACGGAGAAAAAATTAACAACACCTTTCAATTTGATTTTTCATTAATAAAGACGATAGCTGACCTAGCCAAACAAAGTGGGAAGGAACCATGTAATGGACTCACCTAATAAAACAAACCTTACCTTGGCCTTAGTCTAACAAATTATAGATTTGGAAGGTACATGTCAAACTTGGAAGGTGGGTAGACCCAAAGAATAGGACGATCCTAGAAGTTATGATAGATTCAAAAAGTAAGGTAGACCCAAAAATTGGGGAAAAGCCAAGAAAAACACCAAAAATAGGGCTAGTTGCCATGGGCGTGTACTATGTATAACCCATAATAGAGGATGAAAGTTTAAGTATGAAAAGGGGCCTACCTTCCCTTTATTTCATCCAGAAGGGGGATGAAAAGTCACATTCATTCTCTAACCCTAAAACGTCATGTGCAAAATGTTCGCCTTTATGACGCCTCCTTCGCTCCATAGGGTAAGTTGTTTCGAGCAAGGGGTATAGTCACAACCCACACATGGGAGGAGGAAAAGATACATCCTTTCACCCTAGGTGAGGACTGGGGGAAGCTTTCCCTCGTCCTCATTCTTCTTTTATGCTTTGAGAACTTGAGGAAGGGACGAGAGGTGCTTAAAAAGAACAAGAAAAAGTTTAATAAGAAAAATTCTTTAAAAAACCAAAAAAATTGAAGCTTAGTGCGTTGGAAAGAAGATAGGATGGTGCCCCTAGGATTGCAAAAAAAAAACAAAACAAAACAAAAAGTAGATAGTAAAAGAGGTGAAAAAACTTGAAAATAAAATAGAAGGTAGTTTCTAGAATGAAAACAAACAGGGTTATTTTTTGAAACAAACTCAACAAGGGAAAGTAGAACACCCAAAATAAGGAAGGACAATAGGTGCTTTGAAGGAAATAAGGAAAGAGAAAAGAAAGTTGTTATAATAAATGGTAGGGGTAGAAGTTTCAAAACAATGAAGGAGGACGCCATTGCTTATGCACTAAAGAAGTCCAACTAGATAGGTTGAAAGGTAGCTTTGGTTAGGGAAATGCTAAGAGGAAAGTCAACAACCTTGCAAGAGCAATTAGGTGGTAAGGCCCATAAGAAAGTGAAGGCAAGGAAGGACAATGATGGGGAAGGTAGTAGCGACATTCAACCCCCAAAGATGAAGCCACTATGGAAGATGAAAAAGTGGTTCAAAATCAAGGATGATTTTAGGTGGGTTACAATGGTAGGGCTAGGGGGTTATATTAAAGGTTGCATTGGGGGCCCATTAGGGTTGATATCATTTATGTTTTTCTCGTGGGAATTAGAAGTGTAAACAAGGTAGAGATCAAGGCCAAGGTACTTGGGCAGAAGATAAAGATCACACGAGAGGTGATCTTTGAAATGTTTCATCTGCCAAATAACAATCTTGACACAAAATGGCCAAATCTTACATAGCCTGGGGTAGCCCAAATGTGCAAATCCTAATAGATGAAATGGTATAACAAGGAAGAAGGGTTGGTTCGTCATCAAAATGAATGGACAATATGTCCAAAGTGTAAGAGTCATACTTTAAATGGTATAGTTGAAAAATCGTTAAACCAATTGTAGCAGGACAGTAGCGCTGTTCATTATGGTGGTAAAGAACAACAAGGACGTGAACTAGGGGGTGAAAGCACACTACGGGGGGCCACTTTGTGCACTAATTTCACAACATGTATATAATGTATAATTTTACAATACATGTTGCATTTAATTTTGGGTTTCACTTTTGGTGTTTGGGCTTGATATTTTGATTTTCACAAAGTTAATGATATATAATATTATTTGAAAAAAAAATTTAAATTCAAGGAATAATGGGTATATTTATGGTATATGCAATATAATAAAACATATTTATGTTTTTGGACTAAACTAGGTTTTGGTTTGAATTAGTTAGTCGCCAAAAAATGTTTGAAATGAAAATTTTAAAAATGACCCACCTCACTTATCTTGTCATCTTCCATTTGAAAATGATAGTTTGTCAAAATGTTAATTTGTCACAAATTTATGGTCATCACCCCCAAAAATAGACCCATTTGTGATATGGCAATTATCAAACTTTTCACATGGCTAACAAACTTATTCCAATCATATGGAATCACAATGTTTAATAGATACTACAAATTTCATAAAGACTAAAAATCATTTCAATCATTTTTTGAATATATTTGCATTTTTTAGGTTATAGTGACATACATTTTTTTGCCACAAATATACTTTGGAATCACACAATATAGTTGGAAAAATGAATTTTCTTTTTGATTGAATTCTTTGTGTTATGGTCTACCATATTATGCAAAAAGTTTGGAAAACATATGATCCAAAATTACCATAGTTGAAGTTCAAATATGGACACCCCTAGAAAACAGTACAATGTGACAACATTTTTTGCACGTCACCCAAATTGTGGACATGTTATTACATAATTAAGTGGTTCTAAATTGAGGGTCACTAACCCATAGGTTGGTTTATTGTGGAGGTAGGTTGTGAGGAGGATGAAAAGGGTGGACTTCAACCAATTATGGGTGACCCTACCCCCATAGCTTTTAAACCCCATGAGGAGGCTACTATTTTTGTCAATGATAATTTATGATCCTTGCATATTCCTCTATCTAGTATGAGGGAAGCTACGTAATAGACTACCATTTCCCTTAGTGGCAAAAGACCTACCATTAAAAGGGAGGTAATGAAAAAAACAAAAAAAATTACGCGACTCATATTACTTCCCAGGCAATACCTCCTACAATTGCTAAATAGAAGGCATCCAAGGCATTGTCGCCTCCAAAGATAATAGTAGCCAACAAGAAGGTGCAACATAAAAAGCAAGTGCATTCTCCTCTCAAATCACCACCTGGGGGAAGTTTTGCCCCATCTAAGGGTAGGTAGGTGCAAATTCCACCCAAAAGATCACCCATCCTTGTTGGAGCAAATATTTTCAATGTGGAAAGTGATTCAAATGATGAATGCCCCCCTTGGGAATTTGAGGCAAGATGGCATTCAAAGTACCACCCCCTTCACCGATTATGGGAGGATTGGTTCACCCTATTGGACAACCACCCTAGATGGTAAGGTCTACCCAAATTCTCCCCAATAAGATTCAGTTAGAGGATATTCTAAAAGATGATGGGATGGAAGTACAAATAGTTTGGGAGGAAACCACTATGGCACCACAAGAAGTAATGGAAAAGGGGGCTATTATGGCCCCATAGGTGAGAAGGGAAAAGGAGAAACTTGAACTGGCCCAACCATTTGTGCAAGGAGGAAAGAGAGGGTGTAGGGCAGTAGGCTAAAGGTATTACCCTCCCTACCATAATTGAGGAACAATTAGAAGAAGCACCACTATAGCAACAACATATTGCCTCCTTAGCCCATATTGTTGAGAGTGGACTAAAGTAGTCCTTTGGGGGAAGGGTGGTTAGTCAATAAATAGTAACCCCTTTTAGAATCACCCAAAGCCAACAAATAATGAAAATAGATGAGAGATTTATGGCAACAAGGAAGATTAGGAGCTAGAGGAATAAGAGGTACATAAAATTTCCCCTACCCCCTCCCATTGGTTTATCCACACCAACATACTAGGTGAAGATGAACACCTTACCATTAGTGAGTAAATAATGCTAATGTCCAGATCAAGTGGTAGTAGGAGGAAATCCATCACAATGGCAAATGCCATTTTTAACTTAGAACCTCAATGAAGGTAATTGAATAGAGGGGGGTAGGTTTTGAAACGGTAATGGAGTTAAGGCATTGGATAAGCATAGGGTAATTGCCATTGTAAAGGGGGGAATAATGTCAAAAGGTAAAAATCCCTAGATTGGTTAATGCCATAGGCATCCTAATAACTAATTAGTTACTAGCAGTAGACTTATCGTCTTTCATTAAAGGGATGAAGCTAATAGGATTAATTAGATCATGTTAATGAGTGGTTGGTTGTAATCCACCCAATCACCTAGGAGATTTCTAAGAAGGATTAAGATAAGGACCTATTTTCATGTGATCAACGTGGGCCTTGTGTGGTTTTGTGGATAAGGAGGATGAGAGGGAAGACTTAAGGGGGTTTTATTCCATTTAATGAAATAATAGTTTTGGGTTTGGGTTATGAGAGCTTTCTCTTAGAAAGGTGTTGTATGTGTAAGATTAGAGAGGCGAGAGGAGCATGGAATTGTATTGTACTTATGATTTCAATGGAAAACAGTCGAAGGATTTTAATGTGTTTTGTGTGAGTTTATTGTAAATTAAAATATGAGGGAAGGAAGTATATCTAAATGTGCATAATGTTTTGCTACCTTTTTATAATAGTTTTCATTTCTTCTACATAAATAGTATGCATGTATGCTATGTTTTAGCCTTTGAAATAGGAAGTCATTTGCTCCCACAAAAAAAGTAATAGCCAATATTTGGTAATAGGAAGGATTAGACTTGAAGGTTGAAGTCTATAGGATAAATGGGACTTCTATAGATGGTGGGTAATAGCCATGAGGGTTTGAAGTAGCTATAGACAATAGGAATTGTTGAAAAGGTTTTTCAAGGGATTGCAAATAGTAGACAATGCCACTAGATGGTATGAAAGCATTGTAAAGGTTAGATAACATCTATTGAAGGCCTACAAACCCACTAGACACCATTTTGATGCACTAAAGGTACTATAAAACCTGGAGGGTAGTTATTTTTTAGTCCCTCATCTTGTTTTTTGTTTTTTATACTTCCTTCTTCTCACACTACTAGAGTGGCCTATAATAAGGATGATAGGTTTGTGCTTAAACAACAAACCCTACATTCTTATTTTTCTTTTTACATAGGTCTTTACTACCACTTGAGTAGTTGTAATAAAGTTAGTAAATGATAGTTTTTATTAAAAGTAAGAAGAACTTGTTCCTTCAACATTACTTTCTTGAGGATGGTAATGTTAAGGGATCACATTTTCACCCCTTTACATGGATGTTGCAAACAATTGTTGTGATGTTCATTAAAAAAATCCACATATGCATTTAAACACATTAGGGTGAAAACACATTATGGGGGGCCCAAAATTGTGGTCACATTGTATTGTTTTTAAGAGTCCCATGTTTGAACTTCAACCATGTCATTATTATGAAGGATTTTCACAATGCTTTTACATATTATGGTAAGTCAAAACACAAATAAGTAAAATTCAAAATAAACTACATTTTTTAATCTAATATGATGTGATGTTAAAGTATATTTGTGCCAAAAAATATATATCACAATGTACTAAAAAATGTAAATATATTAAAAGATGATTGAAATGATTTTTAGTCTTTACAAAATTTATAGTATATATTAGACATTGTGATTCCATATGATTATAATAAGTTTGTGAACCATGTGAAAAGTTTGATAAGTATCGTATCACAAATGGGTGTTTTTGGGGGTATGTGGTAAATTAACATTTTGACAAACTATCATTTTCAAATGGAAGATGACAAGATATGTGAGGTGGGTCATTTTATTAAATTTTATTGCAAACAATTTTTGACTAATGAATTAAAACCCAAACCTAGTGTAGTTCAAAAATAGAAACAAGTTATATTATACTACATGTACCATAAATATACCATTTATTCCTTGAATTTTATATATATATATATATAATATTAGATATCATTAGCTTTGCTAAAATCAAAATATCAAACCCAAACACCAAAAGTGAAACCCAAAATTAATTCAGCTTGTTTTGTAAAAAATATATTACATACATGTCATGAAAATGTCCAAAGTTACTACCTACCCCCCCCACAACCATTTTTTTCCTCTTTTTATATTTATGTTATATTTTATTTTTATAAAATAAATAAAAAATAAAA
>Ga0116231_10001506_pt1 | contig 47661 bp, 30 predicted proteins | sample S1TSphgellanicum_2_FD_89695 | JGI IMG/M metagenome (GOLD analysis project Ga0116231, IMG submission 89695) | Host-associated microbial communities from peat moss isolated from Minnesota, USA - S1T2_Fd - Sphagnum magellanicum MG | ecosystem: Host-associated > Plants > Peat moss > Unclassified...
AAACAAAAAAAAAAAAAAAAAAAAGAAAAAAAAACATTTAACAAAACAAAAAAAACAAAAAAAAAAAAAAACAAAAGAAATAAAAAAAAAAAAAAAAAAAAACAAACAAAAAAAAAAAAAAAAAAAAAAAAAAAAAAAAAACTTACAAATAAAATAAAATAAACAAAAATGATACTTGCCTTGCTTTTCGCAAATGTTATTTTCTCCTTATTCAAAGCTTCATCATATTACAAAAGACAACTACCCTTTAATTCACCAAAAATTATGCATTATCTTTGTCCTTCAAATGCTTATCAACTTAATTATACCTACCACATCAAAAACCAAAAAGAAGACATGCACCCCTTCAATTACAACATAAATCAATCAATCGATCAATCAATAGAAAACAAAGGAAACAAAAAGGAAGGATGTAGAACTTACTTCCCATAAGAAATGGGATCATGATGTTTTGTCACCTTCATACCATACAAGCTTCTTCCATGCAAGTTATCCCAACCCCCTAAACAAAAAAAAAATTTAACGATTTTTTCTTTCAAGTTTCAAATAGATTGTCAACAATCAATTGTAATTAATTGTAGCCAATGGGAGATGTGGTGAACAACACATAATCATTGTTCTTCCACTTAAGTCTAAGGTGTAAAAAGAATAAGTGAGGGCTTGATTTACCATCAAGCCAAACAATGGGACATCAACATGTCAATGCTTTGAAAATAATAATGACATCATCAATAAAATAATCAACAAGAAGTTTGTGCTGATCCATAGAGCACTTAGTGATGTTAATCCTTCAATTCATATAAACACCTTAGCAAAATCTCAAAACTAACCTTGTAGGCATCTAAACAAGAAAAAATCTTCAAAATCAACATTTCTAAATTTTGAGCACCCTTTATAAAAAAGTTTTGAGTGCAAAAATAACCAAATCTCATATTGAAAGTAGGAGATATCAATTGATAAACTGGTTGCAAAAACATCTTTCGTTCTTCATCGACTGAAAAAAGATCATATTGCTTTATAGTTTTCTTTAGACGAGCATTAAAAGCATGCAAAGTAACTTCATCACCAATTAATTTCACTCAACATTACCTAGGGTCAATAAAAATGTTAAATGGACACTACTAGAAAACCAAGTCTTGCGCCACTACACACTTCCACTCAAATCCAATTTCAATGGAACGGACTTGTGCCATTCCACCATACATTGATTGTAGTGAAAGGGAACATGACAATGTTAGCTTCTTTACTACCTAAGTGGAATGGGACTCATTCCATTCCATTATACAATGGTTGTAATGGATGGGAATGTGACAATGCCACCTTTTTTATTATTTAAGTGGAATGGGATTCATGCCATTCCACCATACACTGACATAAGTGGAATGCAACTATGACAATGCCAACTTGTTGACTATTGCTTAGGGTTGAATTAAACACATGCCCTTCCACTGTACATTGACACAAGTATAAGTCGACAATGGCAATGCCCCCTTCATGAATACTTCAGTGGAAGGTGAGTGGATGTGTTCACCATTGATTGCACATAATTTTTTAAAGGAATTTTAAGAAATTAAACTTATTTGTATTGTTTTTGTGTACTCCATTAACATGCAACATGCCAATGGATGGAACTAAGCCACAACCCACCCATCCCAAGTGCATGTGTGGCATATGCATGCAAGGTCTAATATAATATGGAGTGCATTATGTCCAATTTCACATACTAACCTTGGATAACCAAGTGTAACTTACTTGAAGGTGTTCTTATAATATATACCATGAACAAGTGTTCATTAATCTCCAAGAGCAAGAATGGTCATTTTGGCACATGCCACTTTATTGTTTTTCATTCAAATGTGATCATTAACATAACAAGGTGGTCCACACACTAGATGTCACTAAGGTGACAATCTACCTTCATTATTATAAAATGATAGGGGTAGTAGTGGTTTAACATTTTCATATTTACCTACATATATACACCCAAAAGGTATCCTAATAAATATATCAATCTTGGATAGTTCTTTAATCTAATAGTTCTTAGCACTCTCATGTTGACAAAATGGATGATATTTAGTTTCTTCAATCTAGATTATCCAAAAAAATTCAACTAACCTACCAAAATTAATTGAGCAAGTGGCAAGTGTAAGGAGTTTATGGACAAGATTAAAAGGTTGATCATAGAGGAGGTTGACGCAAGCCTGATGCAAAGATATATGTGATTTCATTGGGTGTTAGCAAGACCTTTTTGGCTACACATCTCCTTGATGATAGTGGCGATGGTATTATGGAGCTTTTGAACAGTGAACATTTAGAACAAATATAAAACAAGTTCTCATAACTGAGTTTGCCCAACATTTGTAACCTAGTTGCTACTTTCAACATTGTGTAGGTCATGGCTATATTGATAGCATCCTAAATGCAATCATATTAACATGTACCAAAAGCAGTCATAACCACTACTTAATTTTTTGAATTTTGGATTGTAAAAAAAATATATAAATAATAAATAGAATTTATTTTTTCTAAAATGTTATTGTGAATACATTATGTACATGTCATAAAAATTTGGAATCAATTTAATGAGTGAAAAATACATATAAGGACTTGTAACCTCTTATAACCATCGCTTAAAAACTACATAAAAGTAGCTTAAAGCAATTTTGACACTAAAAGCACAATTTGGATATATTTTTAATGTCATATTTTTTGATATTTTTTAATATATACCTTAGCATAATAATATTTAAAAAGATTTAAATATTTTAAATATTTTTTTGAAAGATGTATTAAAAAGATTCCAAGAAGACTGTAAGAATAAAACAATGGTTTAAGGGAGCACGTGTAGATCCTAATAGAGTGGTTAGACACTTCTTGAATGGAAGTCCAAGAATCGCTATGATTACATCCAAGAGTGTTGTTTCCCAGGTCAAGTTGTAAAACAAAAGGTTTTCATTTTCAAGATGGCGATAAATGGCGTGGGGAGTGGAGTGAACCTTGTCATGCAAATGCAACCTAGAGGGGATTTGCAGAACACTTGGATCATGTTTGATCATGTGAAGTGTGTTGCTAGTTGGACAACTATGGCTCGTCATGTGTACAAAAGTGATGACCATTGTGATTTATGACATGCAGTCTAAGGACATCAAAGCTCAATAAATCATGTGGGCAAAAGCTTAATGAAACCATGTTAAAGCATGGGTTTCCAAAACTGAATTTCAAGGGATTCATGATTGATAATGCACAAGCCAATTAGAACACTATTGAAATTGTTTATGATTACGGGGACCCTTCTATTAGGATGGTTGATAAAGAACACACCTATTTATTCCATTAGACTCAGTCATTTGATAGGCACACAAAAAAACTAATCAAACTTGAGTTGCAAGATCAACACAATGTTTTATGCCACCAATACAAGAATGCAAAATCCTTGTGGAGGCTAATGATCTTTATGCTACAATTTGTTGTTGGTGGTTATCATCAGGCTATTTTGGAGGCAGGTGTCCATGAGCTTGCAAATTGGCTTAACTTTTGGCATTTTTCATGTCAACTAATGGGGAGGTTTCATGCTCCATATGAGCATTTCACCTACAAACTTCCTATGACTCCCTTTCTCTTTTATTTATTCAAAATTGGAATTCCATTTGCACTCCACTTCCATCTATGCTTCCATTTGTGTTGTGACATTTTAGATTTTGCTAACCTTTCCTTTCCATTCTTCTAAAGAAGTTCAATGATGAAGAGTGGGCTAACATGGCCACTTGCAATTTGGCTGAAATTATGCATAACATCTAATTGTAGCAGTTGGGAAAACACGGCACTTGTCCGTACACAATGATGTCTAACAACTACATTGGTGTTTTCAAAGAATCTACATTGTATAGACAATACTTGTAAGGTGGTCCATTTGCTCATGGTCCTAATAGGAATGAATTGTTGTTGAGGAGGGCTCAAGGGTTGAGTGATACTCCTAAACTTGCCACAGTAATGGCAAATTACATGTTTGAATCGTCCTTCACAAATCGCCTATTACACCTTGAAAGAGAAAAGGTTTTTGGGTCTTCCAAACGACTTGTTGATTGTCCTCCTGGTGCTACCAATGATTCCCATTGTTTTAATTGTGTGAATATTTTTCATCCATGAGTAATTGTTCCCACTACTAAACCCAATATTGTGGATGATGTACACATGCAATAACCGCCCTTTAGTTCCAGTAGGTTGTTACCTTTGGTATCTCAAGGTGGCCTAAAGTTGAAGGAAAATATTTGTGTTGACAGCTAGTGGCGTATTGAACGTTGCCCACCCAATTCTATAATTCAATGTTTTGCACTGCAAAAAATCACGACGCTCAAATGCAAAGCAAGGATGAGCCTTTGCAAATCTATAAATGGAACTTTTGTTCCATGTTACTTAGGTTTTTAAGTACAATATCAAAGCAAATCACTTGAGCACCATAAAACATTGGTTTTGTCCAGATGATTTGAATCGTTGCATTGATGGAACATCGTGAAAATTTGTAGTTGTTAAGCTTGTAGTTCCAATTGTATGGCCCCTCCAAAAAGGTACTAACTTAACTCAAAATGAGTTAACAACTCTAGAAGAAGTAGGGTTTTCCTTTAACCATCGTTGTGGAAATAACACTCAAAACTTATTTGGTTCCCAATTTTCTTGTTCAAGCAATTCCCATGCGCCTACTATAGTGAGTTGCCCTAGTCTTGTGAGGTCCTTTGATGCAAGTTGTTGGCCTACAACTCGTGGTGGCAAAAGGCGAAATGGCCTTTAGTTTTCAAATTAACAAAACAACTCACTAACAATTGGGAAGCTGGCTTATTGCTTTTCCAATGCACTATTTTCCTTATTGTTGATGTCCCCCCACCTAGGTATGGATGAATTTACAATATTCTTTTAAATGACAAGCAATACGATGTGACCATTGGAAATTTCCTTGGATGTTCATGTGTCTACTTTGTGGCAATATTGGTAATTTCTTTAGGTGACCCTGGAACATATGTGCAATGTAAACATGTGTATCACATCTTGTACTTGATTATGTTCCATGGGCTTAGGGAAGACTTCATTCATTATTGCACATGGAATTGGGATGAAGTTCAACATTTGTTACAACATTTTAAAGTCTTAAGACTCCAATGATAGTACATCACAATTGTATTTGTATCAAATCAATTGTGATTTTCTCATTCATGAAACTTGTATAAAACTTTTGACGGTCATAACGTGCTTCCTTGCATATTGTCTCTTTGTGTATAATATAATAATACCTTGACCATTTCACAAATATTTCTCAACCTTGCAATTTCCACCCATTTTAGCAGTTCTTACAATCAAATAATTTTTTGACCCCTAAACATTTTGAATATTGGTTGCACCAGGGCTTATGAAATGCATTTTTTTGTTTTCTTTTGTTTTCAAACCTTCACATGAGACTGCATTCGAGAACTTTGTTCGCCAAACCCATGTTTAGAGTTAATAAACCTTTGTTGATTCCAAAAAATAGTTTGGTGATGTGCCAAAATATTTGATGACATGTCATGGAATATTTTGCCACATCACTTGAAATTTGCCACGTTGAAAATGAATATACTAATAATATTCCATGACATGGCATGGAATATTTTCAAATATTCTTGCTTGTTCACTTGCTCACCATTAGCATTGTTGTTTAAAGGCAAACTCACTTACAAGAAACATAGATGAACATAACATTATACAACAACACAAAAAAGAAAAAACGAATTGAATACATACAAGTTACAAAGTTTTTTTGGAAAAAAAAAGAAAAAGAATGTTGATCGATGTTAGCACAATCATAGTAGCATGACAACAAGTGAAGTTTTTTTTTAAAAATTGTAAAAAATGATAGCAATTTCTTCAACCATGCAATGAACATGCAAAACAAACAAAACCACAAAAATAAAATAAAATAAAATAAATGTGTATCAAAGTGGAAAAACAACAAAACACACAAAAAGAACTGTGGTAAGAGAACAAAAGATGTTGTGGTAAAAAAGTAGAAGATGCAAAGATGCCACAATTAAAAAACATAGCATGCAAATAGAATGAAAGGTTTATAAAAATGTCACAACAGAATAACAAAAGATGTTACAATGATGGAAAAGGAGACACAAAGACGTTGCAACAAAAGAATAGAAAACACTACAACATAAAAATAGGATATTTGAAGATTTCATTGTAGAAGACATTATAACAAAAGACACCACAATAGAAGAACATGAAAAATGAAAACATTGTTGTAAAAGAATGAGAAGCTTGGAGATGCTATAATAGAAGAACATGAAACATAGTAATTGAACAAAAGATGTTGTAGTATAAAAAAAGACATTACCAAAAAAAAAGGATGGAGCTAGAATAACAAGAAGATGGAAAACAAAAAATAACAACCATTGCATACAACGTTGACCTTTACCATGCACCTATAAATAAAAAAACAAAACAAAAACATGAGAATGAGAATGAAAGTGAAAAACAAACAAAAGGCCTTGTTACACCATATGAAGTAAAAAAAATAACAAAACTTCTTTAAAGAATGACGAATCTCTCAACTCCATGCCCTTGTGAAACAAAATAAATAAAACAAGAAAACAAAACAACAAGCAAAGAGAAAAGATGGTGTAAAAGAAGAAATGAAAAAAATGCCACAACTTAATGACATGATGGAGAGAAAAAAGGACATGATGGAAATAAAGAAAAGAAAGGAAAAGTGGAGAAGAAGAGAAAGAAAAAGAGGCCAAAATGAAAAAGGGTGAAAAAAGTGCAAAGATGTCACAAAATGTTAGAAAAAAAAAGGAATGCCACAAGGCCTTAGGGTGCCAAAAGAAAGAAAAAATCATTAAAAAAACCTTAGTGATGAATGTTATAAAAGCATTACAAATGAATAAGTTGGTAAAAAAAAAAACCCTTAATGATGGAATGTCGAAAAGGTGTCAAAAGAGACACAATTACAAATCATGGTTTTTAAGAGGTTCAAATTAATTAACTTATCATTTTGACTAATGGACATATGCATTTTGATTAAACGCCAAGGGTTTGAATGACACATGTATGTGCTGACTGATCAATTTGATTATAGTGGTTTATTTGATTAGATACATATAGTCAAATTGTACAACTTTAGTTAAAATGGCCCATGGTCTTTAGTCAAATTGAAAATTTAGTCAAAATGGTTAATGATCCTTAATAAAAATGACTAATAGTCTTTAGTTAGGTCGAACATTTAATTAAGATGGCCAATGATCCTTAATCAAGTATGACATGGTTTACTGCCTTATGTGTCTACCTATTCATCCACCTATTTATTTAATTAACCATTTGCTTACCTATTTCCCACCCACCCATCCACTTATTATTACCTACCAACATATTTACCTATACCTTTTCACTTACCTATCTACATACCTACCCACCTACCTACATATTATGTACTTACCTATCCACCCATTTATTTACTTAATTTTAACCATTAGGTGTAACCATAAAATTTAGCCACTAAATTTAACCATTAGGTTTAGCCAAATTTTAACTAAATTTTGGCCATTGGTTTAATTTAAATTTAGCCATTATGTTTAGCCATTAAATTTTGGCACTAGGTTTAACTTAAGTTGAACCATTAAGTTTGCCCTATAAGTATAGCTTAAGTTTAGCCACTAGGTATAACCACTAAATATAACCTAAGTTTAGCCATTATATTTAACCATTACAATTACCCACTATATTTAACCTATGTTTAGCCATGTAATTTAGCCATTAAGTTTATTAATTATATTTAACCATTATGTTTAACCATTATTTTAAGTTATTAAGTTTAACCATTATATTTAACCATTACTAATTTTAGCCATTATGTTTAGCCATTACTTTAAATCATTGAGTTTAACCATTATGTTTAACCATTACTTTAAGTCATTATGTTTAGCCATTATGTTTAGCCATTACTTTAAGCCATTATGTTTAGCCATTACTTTAAGTCATTAAGTTTAACCACTATGTTTAACCATTACTTTAAGTCATTGAGTTTAACCATTATGTTTAACCATCACTTTAAGTCATTGAGTTTAACCACTATGTTTAACCATTACTTGAAGTCATTGAGTTTAAACACTATGTTTAACCATTATTTTAAATCATTGGGTTTAGCCACTAGGTTTAGCCATTTTTTAAATCACTAAATTTAGCCATTATGTTTAACCATTACTTTAAGTTATTAAGTTTAACTAATAAGTTTAGCCATTTTTAAAAATCACTGTATTTAGCCATTAAATTTAACCATTATTTTAAGTCATTGAGTTTAGCTATTAAGTTTAGCCAATAATTTAAGTCACTAAGTTTAACCATTATTTTAAGCCATTGAGTTTAACCATTAATTTAAATCATTGAATTTAACCACTAGGATTAGCCATAATTTTAAATCATTGAATTTAACCACTAGGTTTTGCCAATAGTTTAAGTCATTGAATTCAATCACTAGGTTTAGTTAATAGTTTAAATCAATGAAATCAATCACTAGGTTTATCCATTACTTTAAGTCATTGAATTTAACTATTTGGTTTAGGCAATAATTTAAGTTTAGCTATTAGGTTTAGTTATTATTTTAAGTCACTAAGTTTAGCCATTAGGTTTAACCATTACTTTAAATCATTGAGTTTAACCCGTAGTTGTCACTTAGGTTTAGCCATTATGTTTAATGATGTGAAATGAACATGTGAAATAAAAAATTTGATAAAAGTTGATCACCTTTGATGGTGTAGTCCATTGGTAAGGACTTAGTTTATCATTGGGAAGGTTTGTGGTTCAATTTTTTATACTTACAACCTATGTGCGTGTTGAGAAGGCTAAGGTAGGTAAGTTAGACTAAGGTAGTTAGGTTAGGTTAGGTTAGGTTAAGTAGGCTAACACTTACTTACCTAAGTGTTTTTTTTCAACCTATCTACAATTATTTACTACTTACTTACCTATTAATTTAAAAAATAATAATCCAAAAAATGATTTTAATTTAGGTATAAAATTAACCTAGTCAAATGATCCACTATCCACCAGTCAAATAATTAATCATTTTGTCAATCATTTCGCCAGTCAAAATGACAAAGTCCAATTTGACTACCTAATCGTGTTGGACATGTACAAAATGACTTGTCCACATTGATAAGGTGATTTTGTTGACACTTGTCACTTTTGGGTATTTTTTTTACTAGAAAACCCAATTGAAAAACCCATGAATTATAGTAGTGAAAAAAGATGAAAAAGACAAAGAAAAATGGCCTACCCATTTTTATAAGTACAACGCATATAGTAGAAAACTAGCCATGGGAATTAAAACATGAAAAACTAGCCCATTTTTTAATGTAAATAAAGGGTTTAAAATAAACCCTTATGGATTTTCAACCCATTCCCTTGGCCTACCAATCTTAAGCATGGATTTAAAATCCACAAAAGGTTTACTTTCATACCTTTTTCCTATACATTAAATATCCACTAGGTATCTAGTTAAAAGCATTGAGGGCTCCTAAAATATTAAAAGAAACCCAAGTGATGATATTTCCACATGTATTACTTGCCATTGATTTTTTCCCCCTTGATAAAGTCACCTTGGTGTTTCTTGACCAACATTCTAGAGTGTTTGCATTGATCCAAATTGGAATTATTTCTACTAGTGGTAGATGTTCATAACAAACCATCATGAGATGAGAATTTTGACACCTTGATCATCTATTGTCATGAGTTGCACACGATAATTCTTAACCTTGGTTTCATCAACAACCTATTATTTAGCACAAGGTTCTCATTAACCCAAAGATTCCATAACCCTATCACTTCTTGGATGAAAATTAATAATCATTTTTTTCTTGGATGAAAAGAAATGACATTGATTTTTATTATGGTTGGTTATGTTTAATAATGAACTTAAGGTTGCTAATTACAAAATTCATTTAGTTTAAAGGAGGCAAAATTTGTAGCACAATGTAAGTAGAGAAACTAAAAGTGTGTGACAAAGGCCAAAAGTAAACCAATGGCCAATGGAGTGCACCATGAAGGATGGATGGTAAGTGGTTAGAAAATAATTTTTTGTTGGTTTTTAATTCATTTATTGTGTGTTACTAAATTGGTGGCCAACACTATTGAAACCAACAAAGTGACACATGAAAATATGGATGCATTCACATTATTATGCGCCATTTTTTTAACCATTGTTTATATTTGTAAATAATATGGTGTCGAAATTGATGCATTAATATAATCTAGAATTTTTTTCATAGGTTCCTTCAGTATGTATTGGTTGAAATCCAAAATAAAAGATGATGACAATAAAAATATGGGATGCAAAAACACATTGTTGTATTTGTAAGCAACATTTTTGTTACTTAAAGGATTCCTAAAATATTTTGACATATTTATAGGAATGTTTTCAAATATGAAAAATACATAATAGTATAATAACATTTTTTTGGGTTATAAGAAATAAAATATTTTTTTTGGGGTGAAAGCACACTACATTATGGTGTCAAAAAAATGTTGTCAAAAATATTGTTTTTCAAACCTATGCAACATTCATCTTCCACCAAGGCAATATTTAAAGAGGTTTTCATAAATTATACTCAAAATAAGGTGGTTCAATAGCCAAATAATGTAATTTTTAGAAGAAACTAATTTTTTACTAATATTAAATGATTAAAAAGCATATTTATGAGAATTTAAATGTTGTCATGATGTATTGCAAAGTTAAAATATACTCTAAAAATGATCAAATAATTACAAGACTTGATGAAATATTTAGTCATATATTGAATATGAATTGATTACACCATTTCAAATACAATTCGAAAGTTTGATTCATGTGATTTTACAAAAAAAATCTAAACAAGTTTTTCATTCAAACGATAAAAAATGTGTTGAAAAAAAACAATTTGTTGAAAATTTACTTTCATTTGAAAGATGATAAAAAATTATGTTGGAGGCCTTTATATTAAAATCCATATAATATGTTTATGAAAATGCTAGATAGAATCAAAGAAAAACTACCCCCAAAATATACCCAAAAAATAGTACATTTTCTTGCTTAAAACAGCCCCCCAATAGTGTGATTTCACCCTTTTGGGTGACTTGTAAATCATGATTTAATTTTTTTTTTCAAATGAGGAATTGTCTTCCATGCCACATGACCTACTTGATTGGAAAATTGAATAACTTGATAGTTACCACTTGCCATTAAAGAGAAATATTCACCTTATAATGTAATGTTTCTCAAAGTTGTTTTTTCCTTAGTTGTTGATAGCAACTTTGATGCCATATCCACAATCAAACCTAACATTCCCCCACTTTCACTATTCACGTGGCGTGCCTATAGGTCAAAAAAGGGCAATTGGCCCCATTTTAAAGGTTGCCATAATGATGGCAAGAAATAATGGGGCCTAGCAAATTAACACCCTAACATTACCATATTCAGATTCAACCTAGAAGATGAAGATTTCTCTTTTATAAGCCTTGTGCGAACATGTTCCATGCTTCGGGATATGGATGTACCAACTATTAACTAATGTAAATGATTGGGGAAAACACACTTGGCACCTAGCCTAGGCCTGTCTTTGAAAATCTATTCCCTCATCAACTCCACATGGCTTTGGGAATTGTGATTTCAAACATGTAATTGCAATTGGTGAATCAATTTCAAGTCATTGTTATTGATGTGCGTTTTTACATTGGTTTTTATGATTGAAGTCAAAATAGGTAGAGAACGAATTTGTCCTCAATTAAATCAAACCAATTGTTAATGCCAAAAAAATTGATTGTTCGTTTTTACTACAATGACTATCCATAATGACTAAAATGATTAAAATTATAGTTGATGTGGCAATGTTAATTTAATTTAAAAATTAGTAGTATATTATTGTATAATATTATAAATAATATAATAATAATCATAATGACTTCTTTTTTTTCTAAATTAAACTATGGACAAATCATTATGTGAATTCATTTGGTCACAATTTTGAACTAAATGCAATTGTAGATCAAAATGAACAAAAGCACTTTGGAATCATGCCACTAAATGCACATAGGTTCTATTCTTATACAAGAAGGTTGATCCAACCTCCAAAACCATTTTTCAATTTTGTGGTGAATATTTCAGAAACCATCAATGCACCTACAAATTTCTCAAAAGTTTCAATGACTCCTAGATGGATGGAGGCAATGTAGCAAAATATCAATTTAGTAGAAAAAAAAAAAAACATGGATATTTTAAGACTTACACTTTAGGAGGAAGTCAACCACCACAATATAGGTTTACAAAATGAAGACAAATGCTGATGGTTCAATTGTTAGGTTCGAGGTGAAATTGGTTGCTTGTGGTTTTCAATAGTAAGGGAGGATTTTGAAAAAGACTTTTTCACCTAGTGCTAAATAAAATATTATTTGAACCATCACCACGTTGGCAACTCATAATGGTTGGCAAATCTACCACCTTGATGTGAAAACCACCTTCTTGAATGGTGAGTTTTTGAAAGAAGTCTATGTATAGCTACTAGGAGGATTTGTGGAAAAGGGGGAAGGAAGGCAAAGTTTGCAAGCTACTCAAAACATTGTATGAGTTGCAACAAGCATTACATGTTTGGTATACAAAAATTGATGATTTTTTGCCCAATCATGGTTTGAAAAAAGGAACTACAAATGGCAACCTTTATTACCTTCATGAAGGTCATAAGGTCTTTTTTATGGTCCTTTATATGTGTTGATGATATCTATCTCATAGGCAACCATGACACCAAAATCCAATGGATCAAGATTGAAATCAAGAACTTGGGTTTGATAACTCATTCACTAGGGTTGGAATTTTTCTTTCAACTTAGTGGAACCATAGTCACACAAAGAGGATAGTTTGTGTAGATGTTGAAGGATTTTTGTTATTCATAATGTAATGTTGTAGTTATTTCAATGCTATTGTGATTCAAACTATCTCAAGATATGGGAACTTTTGTTGTGGATGCACATGAAAATGGTAGGTAAGTTTAATTTTTTGATACAAACATGGTTAGATATTTCATTTGTAATAAATATGGTTAGTATGTTTTCCAACAAGCCCCAAACTCTTCATCTAGATGACATGAAACAATTTAAAATAAGATCAAAGGTTATATAAACTTAAGAATATATTATTGTCAAGGTTAGGCAAGTATTCTTGAAGGGTATTCAAATGAGGATTGGGTTGATGACATTCCAGACCACAAATCAATTGTTAGTCTACCATTTTTTCATCAATTGAGGCAAAATAAATGGCCTTGACAAGTGGAGCAAAAAAGTTGTGTGGCTAAGGAATTTATTCCAAAAGCTTCATGTGATTAATGTGAAGAAACCAACATTCATGATGTGGAACAACCAAAATGTAATTAAACTTTCTAATAATCTAACCTTTCATGATAAAATTGAATGCATAACAATACAACATTTCATTAGAGAGAAAGTTGTTGAAGGTGAACTAGAAATTAAATAAGTTCTATAATTTTAACATTTAGCTAAAATTTTAACAAAGCCCTTAGGAAGAATGAAAAAATGAAAGGTCAACAAGGATTAATGAAAAAATTTGACTACCTTTTCCACTATAATTTTTCCAAATTATAATATTCAAGATGCAATTTTGGGTGAAAATCCTTTAAGGTGTACCACACATGACGAAAAAGGCTTAGTCCTTACTATAATCCTTTTTTACCCTATATTTTGATCCTCATGAATCAAAAGTTGTCAAAAATTTTAGAAGGACTATATTTTAGACCATTACAATTTTAGGTTCCATCATAATCATTCATAAATGTGACTTTACATGGTAAAAAAAGACAAAAAAAGATAACGTTGTGACAAGATTTTGGTACACCTTACAAAATTTGGACCCTTCTAGATCTAAAAGACATTTGTCCATAATTACATAGCTAGGATAACGCATAGCATGAAATGAATCTTTTAATTTTCAAGTTGTAAAGAAATAAGTCTTTTGCCATTAAGATGCATAAATAATCTAATTCAAACCTTAATCTTATTGTTAAAAATGCTTGGAGTAGACCATGTTCCTCAATTTAGTTGTGATATCCAAAGGCCTCAAGACAAGCAATCATTAAAATGGACCATTCAATTGAATTATTCACATATCTACATAAGTTTTTGTTGACATGTCTCAATTTGCAAAACAACATTAGTGGTAATGGATCATAAAGTTGAGGTCATATTTGTTGCTCCACTAGGTGATTAGAAAAAGGAGACAACAACAAAATTTTCACAACTACATGCACTTCACTTTTGATAATGATTCTGAACATGTAAACTAGTGATCCACAATAGATGTTGACTACACCAAAGTTCCTTCCTTCTCTACCACATCTTCATTAATCAACAAAGAGATTGCCATTCTATGTTTGATCCATGATGAAAGGACCTCACACAACTTTCACCACAATTGACATATTGTCCACAACAAACACAACAATGTCTCCCCAAAAACAATTTCCTCCATCTTCTATGGTCCAATTATTCCTATTGGGGCCATTTTCATTTTAGAGGAGTGTTCACTTAGAATATGTCTATGTTTCTCCAAGTTCAAGGGGAGGTATTGAAGATAGGTTGTTAATACTCTATTTAAATAATTAAAGTAGTGTAACTCTTTAATTTTGCAACAAGTAAAAGGACAATAATTAACTGCCATGATTTTTATGTAATATTTTGTTAGTAATTGAATGATTAATAATGGTTCAACTAAATCATTGGATTTAACCATGCATGGTTCATGTTAGGATAATATTTACTTGGTATATGGATGGGATCATTTAACTTTCAAACATAATATATTCTCACATCTACTACAATGGGATGGTAGTACAAAAAAAGTTCATTCAAGTTGCATTGTTTCAAGCAAGTCCACTAGCATGGTCAAGGAGGACAAAGTAATGCACTACATGACATTGACATGGTAATGAAATTGTTTCATGTTTTTTGCAAGCTGACCTATATGTCAAAATTTGTCTACCTCATTTGAATTTTTATGCATTGGCACATATCATAAACCTTTGTTCAAAATTTTTCAAGCTTTTAATTGGCCCTCCTTTCATTTTTCACAATGATGCATAATATTTATTTATTTATTTATTCTACATACATCATCTAAATAGATAATGGTTATGGATTTTCGTCCATGGTGAGGTTATGAAATGCTTCATCCACCGACATGAGGGTTATGGGGTTGCTTTCAAGCCTCTAAAGAAATGGTTATGTCTAGTGGGTTCATTCACAATTGGGGTTTTGCAAAGGGACATCTAACTAAAAAAGGATTACAAATGACAATTTTTATGTTTTCAGTGTTTAATATATTATAACTATGGTGTATTATGTGTTCTTACAATTTGAGTATTGAGAATTCTTTTTTAATCCAATAATTATTGGGTGTTGTGTAAAAGTCCTTTTGAGTTCTTGATAAATTTATGGTCAATTGTGCATATTATATATATATATATATATATAGTGGAATGCAAAAGGAATGCATTAAAAAATGCAATTGATATCAAACTTTTTTTTATTAAAAAAACATGTTTCTCATCATGCAACTACATGTTCATTAGGTCAATTTGATGAATAAATAAATCATATGAAAATTTCAAAGTTTTCAAAATTTGAAGCAAAAGGTTGCAAAGGAAATTATTATTTAAAAAAATCCTTTGGCTATTTGTTTATATTCATTAGGCTCAAAATCTTTAGTTCTAGATGCATGTCACAGTGCAAGAAATAATCATGCAAAAAAAACATGTTTAATTGATTTTTTAAAAAAATTGAACATTTTTTGCATTTATTTTGGCAAACCAAAATATTGATGCACAATTATATATGCATGTGAAAAATCACCATCACCATGCATGAATTATCTTATTTTGAACTATTCAAATTTTCTCATTAAATTTGGTCCATGTAGATGTCGTTTGTAAAAAGTAACCCTAAAATAATCTTGAAATTATTTTTCCTTTTACAAAACCCCAACTGTAAATGGACCTTGGTAACCAACACCACCTCATTGGTTACCTAGTTTGTAGCCGATTTTGGGGTCCTATTCCAATGTTTTTCAAGGCTTTTTCCTAGGTGGGTAGGCAACCCATCTATAACAAGCTCCACCTATTGTGTTATCAATGTCCAAGACAATTTGTGAACATGATTGTATTGTGAATTGGTAGTGAGAAAACCAGTTACACTTTGGACTAGGTCTAGTAAGAACCATTTATCACCATGGGGTGTTTTTTTCCCTCAAATTTGTCAAGTAGGTCCATTGGTGAGGATCCCCACCATTAAATGGTGATTGTCCTAGGTGGGCTGTAGCATTTTTAAAAAAGTGCTGCTACAAGTGGTGAACCAGGATGTGCCTAGGTCAAGATGTGATTAATTCAAATTTTTTATTTCAAAAAATAGTGAAAAAAATCCCTGTAAATCACAAATTTTTATTTATTTATTTTTTGGTTTACTTAAAAAATCAATTGCCAAGTTGTGAAAATTTGCCCAAACAAAAAGAACACTGGTTACCACCTAACGAAACAGCAGCTTGCCCACCCTAAACCCTAACCATGGTCCTTGGTGGAACAGGCCCAGTACCCTATGGGGTTCATTCCATGGTGAAAGACATCCAGATGACTCAAATGTTTCTGATTCAGTATGTGTTGAACCTTTTCCCTTGTACCCAAATAAGGTAAGCAATGTGAAGGTGCATCATGAAGGTGCATTCACACTTGGTGTTAGGACTCTAGCATTGAGTCCCTTCTCACCATACTAGTCATTTGAGACTTAAACATACTTATCATGAAGATTTTATGTTAAAATAACATTCACTTAGCTATTGCCCATTTAACATTGGGTGCCACCTAGGATGCCACCTAGATTTACATTTAACATTGATTTAACATCAAGTGTGAATGCACCATTACAAGACTATTTACATTGGCACGGCATGCTACTACTGTCAGAGAATATTAGGGTACCTAGTTTCTTTGGCTTTCCACAGAGCATTTTACTCCTTACAAATTAAACCTCATAGCCAGATTTTGGCTAAGTCTTCATAGGGACAATTGCCATTTTTTGGGTACAACTTTCTAGGGATGATTGCCACTTTGGCTACATTAAAAAAAAATTCCTAAAAGAACCACTGGGTATCATAGATCACTTTTGAATGGCAAGTGGTATCTTTGGGTGGTGGTAATAAGATGGTGAGAAATGGAATATGTCAGTAATTGATCTAACGAGCCTTGTAAACAAAGGTCTAAGACCTGAGAGAATTTGAGTAAAAATTGTAGTTGTGGCTGGTTCTGCTTTTACTTTGACCCGGAGTTTCATGCCCAGTTTGCAGTGGTCTTCATTTCCACAGATGAAGTAATAAGTTCCGGCTTTGGTGAGGGTGATGTTGGTGCTTCCTGAGTACCACACACCAATTGTATCGAGCTTGCAGGCAGCGAAGTCAGCTTCATCGGCAAGTTCATACACATTGTCATCAGGTGAATATGAAAACACTGCACAGACAATAGAGTAGAATTGAACATCATGGGCATGACTGTCATTCATGCTCTACCATATCGAGATGCTTACATCTAGACTGCTATTTACAATTGGTTTTTTTTTTGGGTGGGGGCTATTTACAATCAAAAAGTGATTGTTAAAGATGTTTTAATCAAGTTTTTCTGGGGAGAATTTTCAATAGCCAAAATTCAATTCAAAATTTGAATAAAAATTGTCAAATATACACACATGGTTCAAGTAAGTAGCCAAAAACATATACTTGGTGTTTTTAAAAAATTACTTTCATATTTAGCTTGTACCCAAATCTGTCTAAATCTTGATATATATGGATGATTGCTACTTTGGGTACATCACAAAATTGACTCAAGAAAACACAAAACAGAATTGGGTACATCACAAAATTGACCCAAAAAAAACAGAAAACAAAATTGGGTACATCACAAGACTGACCCAAGAAAACAAAAAACAGAATCTGGGTACAACTAAGAACAACATTTGTATATGTGTGTTGTTTTTAAGCTATTTTCGATATCTTTATATTAAGCTGGTTTATATATTATGATCATGATGTAATTAGTGCAAGCTAATTAGGAGAACTGAAATGAGAAAAATAAACCTCATCAATCAATCAAGTTGTAGCTTGACACGCCAGGAGAAATGACATCCTAGTAGGCACTGTGACTAATTGCTGCAAATAATAGTACTTGAGGGAATAAAGTTGTCTGTAAAGTCAGGCAATTAGGGGCAAGAACGGCCGGTTTCGATATAATAGGGCAACAAACGCGTAACTGCTAATGAAATTTTACAAAATGAAATAACTGGGACCCAAACTAAGTTTTCTACCAATTTTGGTAGTAAACTGAGTTTCATCCCCTCTTTCCTTTTTCCTGAGCGCCTCCTCTGCTGCTACATATATTTTCACTGCTCCTACTTGTACAACTACTATAATTAGTCTCGAACCTTGTGCATTAAATGTTGAGTTTCAGCATTTCATACTGAGATTTAATAAAATGTCCTTACTTTGCGGATACCACTGAAAGAGGGGATAGGGACTGAAAGAGAGGGTGACTTCACGGATAACTTTAATATTACAGCAAAATCAACAGAAGGTGTGTGATCACTAGGAACACTTGAGTAACTCAAAATTAAATACTGATCCCTGCAAAACTGTATTGAATGTAAGCTAATTGCAGTCTAAGATGTAAGAATTAGCTGCTGCAAAAATTGATTTGCAAAATTCAAAGTGGACATATTGATTCATGCATAATTCAGCCACAATGGATGTCGAAACTCCTTTTAGATTTCTCAAGCTTGTGAATGGAGGATTGGAATCACTAGGGGAAAGAGTATAGATCTATATCTATCAGCCACCAATTAGTAAAATCTCTTGCGATGTAATTCGGGACTTAGAAAACTCATTTGAGCTATCGATCGAGGAGGCCAGCGAGCTCGCTGAGAGAATTGGAGCCCTGAGAGAGATACATAGTAGCGCAGTTGTAAGACAGATTATATATGTAGGAGATCTGACATTTGGAGGAGTTAGGCATGGAGAGAATAAATCACGCACCTAAGACATCGCCCACTTGGAAGCTGATGGATTTCGCCCACACTTCGCTGTACCAATCGGTTTGACCTGATGGCGGAACCGACCATCCTACAAGTCCACCCACTGCGTGCAGCTCTGTAGCTTGAATTCCGGACAAAAGATTCGCCAATATTCCAAGCAATAGCATATAAGATTGTGATCTCATCCTCATCGGGTATATTGTTGTTCCTCCAACTAGTTGGGCGCCTGTAGAAGGCATGACTAATTAGCTCGCTTCCCTAGCTTTTGATCTGCAGCTAGCTAGCTAGCAGCTCATAACATCTTCAACCAGATCTGCAAAGAATTAGCATTTCTCATTGAGGAGTTTATATGTAGACTTCCTCTCTACAACACTGATGAATTCCAACTACTACATATGGTCTTGAAGTTGATCTCTGAAACTTCCTGCAATTTCCTGACCTCCAGTGCAAGCTCTAAATTCCCTAGTGGAGATCGATCTAAGATGTTTGTGAAGCCCAAGAATGAACTGGAGATGGATTCTTCTGATGGCGTTGTGAGAGCGTCTGAAGTACCTACCCGTTCAGTTCACGGAGGAAGCTCTAGCTCCCTACCCTGCAATCATTGGTTTGGTGCTTGAACCCGCCGGTTATCTTAACGGTTCCACGACAGCCGGATATCTATTCTTCAAAGACCCCGCCCGCCCAGATCTGGCTCCCAAAAGGCTGGACCTGGGACCTGGGCAGTTCTTTAACTTCAGTGTAGGGTAAAGCCCAGCCAGCCTGGGGGCTTCACTACAGAGGCTGCCCCGCCCCCTCCCCCCAAAACCACTGTGCTGCTTTCAATCTTTTTGATACCCTCCGGATACCATATCATGAAGGGGGGGGGGATGCTAGGTTTTTACAAAACCTGGAAAAGAAAGGGCAATTCTTCTGTTAAAAAAAAAATCATATACCCAGACTGGATTTTTTCTTCCAAATCAAATACCCACTGATATTGCACCAAATAACACCCCCCGCCAGTTGATTTTCAATGTGATCAAAACCTAGCAGGCAGCTATTTGTGCTGATATTTGCTAAAGAATCTAGATGTGCATAATGTGTACTTGGCAGCTCCACAAGCAACTAAACTAGTTGCAAATGACACTTTTAATCACATAAAACAAGTCGCAAAGTGTGGATTTCCTGACTCATACCTGCCCAACTCAAGTTTTTCAGAAACCAAGAACCCCATTGATGTTGTATCAAGAATCAAAATACTCACCTAACACTTCTTATAACTCCTCATCCCATATTTTTGGGTTTCCTGAGTTAGAGCGACTCCAGCAGTGCTCACTATGCGATCCTGCACAGTAAAATTGCATGAAAAAAAGTCAAAATGTGCCAGTTGGAATCAGGAAAATGGTTTGCGGTGGCTGGCGAACGGTGCAGCGAAACTCTGCTGCACCTGCAAAAAAGAGTTAACTAAATACGATCTCATTTCCAATAAGTGTTTCTGATTGGCCCATCGTAATGATTTGTCCAGGTGGTTTGCTGTTAGTACTCCCCCCACCTGTTTTACGGTTTCAGTTTTATCGGTGGGGTTGCAAAAAAGTAAATAACTAAACTTGGATGTTTAAAAGATTTTTGCAGCTTCACACACGCGGAGCACCTCTGGAGATGCTCTTATTACAACATGCATATGAGGTAGTTTGCCAAAATTCAAGAAGTTTCCTCACAGATTTTATAACACATTCATTTAATAGGTAGTTTACCAAGAAACTTGACCAAGCTCATGAGGTAGTTTAGTTTCCCATCATCTAAGGAAACTTATACCTGATGCTTTTATAACATACATGTTCATCACGTAGTTTACGTAGAGACATCTAGTTGGATTTGAAATCAAGGGGCCTTGCTGAAACTTATTGCTGGGTCAAAACAGCAAACTAAACAATTGGGGAGTAGCAGCACCTTGAGAGGCTCTCTCTTTCTCTCTTTCCCCTTTGCTTGAACTCTGAACTGCCATATAATTCAATAACCATCATGAATGGCTGCTACACTCAGTAGAACGTCACATGTACACACAGAATTATGTACTAGGGTGTGCTCCGCTCTCAAACCCACCAACCGTCCACTTGCAAACCAACTAACTACCAATGAGAGAGCTGACAAAAAGGCACCACCATTTTATATACGTTACCATAGCCTAGGGTCAACTTTCACATTGGCAAAACAAATAATTAATTTTTTAAAAAAAATCTTTTGAATATTGAAATTATTGTTTTTCCATGATCTACCCAGCAGCAGCAGTGGTTTTTTTTTGGGTGCAAAATATTTCCAAAATGAAATTAATAATAATAATAATAATCAGGGAATATTCTGCCACCAGAATGTGAAAATAAAAATTAAAAGAGAATATTTCAACTTCGCCTCTTTTTTTTGGAACAAAATTGCCAAATTTTTAATTGAATTTTTTTTTTGGCTACATTTGGACTTTGATTTTAGTTTGATAACATTTTAAGATCTAGTTTTGTTTACTATTTTAGACGGGTTCTAAAAACCTATTGCCATCTAATGCTAAAATCCCTCTTGGGATGCTAATGAATGATGCAACATCAAAAAAAAAAAATTGAAAAAAATATCACCAATAGTCTACAATTGTCTATTGTGTATACCTAGTCAATAATAGTTATGATAATTTTCAACACCTCAGTTTCATATTTTCACACCCAAAAGGGGGGGAAAATTAATTAAAAAAATTGTTTGTATTTTATGCGCCAAATTTTATAGCAATTTTTGTTGTTGTTGGAGGCTGGCCAGCACTGTGGGGCCAGTAGGCATATTGCACAGCTCCTCAAGCCTTTAGAAGAAAAGTCCAATCATTTAGCATGTTGAACAAGGGGTGTGTTGGTCACAATGTGGCCTTGCCATTTACATTAAAAAGTATCTTAAGGCAAAAGAAGAATGAATGGAAACTCAAAAATATTTCACCATGCAAATATATAATCTTCAAAACAATCCTCTAAAAGAAACCAAAATCCTTCAAGATATTATTATAACTCTCTAACTAATCTCAAGTTTCAACACAAGCCAAAATATCATCTTTCAAAATTCCTTGTATAAAAAATGGATCTATTACCTAGGGGCGAAAATCCCTTATGCTACTATACTCTATAATGAATCTAAACACAATATCCTTCTTGCCTTGGTAGGCAAGGCCAATAAAGGTGTAGGATACATGAGGTTCATGCCATGATCTAATTTACAATTACCCTACTTAGGCCTAGTTGAATTTCAAGTTACTTCATTTATTCTACATGTAAGTACAAGAAGAAAATAAAAAGAAATTAAAAAAAACCCATAGGAGTGGATCTTTGAGAATAATTGGAATATCAATTATTTTACTCCCCTTGTCTACTTCTAAAGCTTGAAGTCCAAAGTAATTAATCTTTTAAGCTACTTCCAACTGAATAATAAGTATTTTATATACATGTATGCTCGAAGATCACCTATTTTCTCTTCATTAGATACAAGCTATTTCGAGCATTAAGGTGTTATTGAACCAAGTGAATGTGTAACCCTTGAACCTTAGATATGGCCCAACAAACCATTACTGACTTTGGACAAATTGTGGCTCAAATACAATTTTAATTTCATTCTCTGGTTATATAAAAAAGCATCCATTGAAACAAATATTTCCATTCAGAACCAAAGGAAACAAAAAATCACCCAATCATGAAGTTTTATTTGATCCAAATTTTATGTTTTGGGCTTTGAATTTTGCATTCTAGTGTCAAGGTTTCTACCAAATTGTATCTCGGGTTGTCCATGATATTTGAAGACCTCACTTCTTAGAAATTAGACCATGAACAAAAGAGCCTTGAAGTTAAATTAGACCATGGGAAAAAGCAATTTGTAATGAAGCAATCATATAGAACCAAGAGGATGAAATTGGGACCCATTAGCTTTACATGGGAAGACCAAGACAAGAAAAACTCAAGGTGGCATGAATTTGGTACCAAATCTACTTTGGTGTGAACCAAAAAAACAATTGTTTGCCTTTTGTTAGTTAGGTCAACTTCTCAACATTGGAACAATCATAACAATGATAATAATAAAGTATTTGGAGCATTTGTATTGGCAACTAATTGGTTTGGGAAAAAGATCAACAACTAGGTATCCTTCCCCATTTCATATTATTATTCATAGTAAATAGCTTGGTAATAATAATACTACTTACACACCTAATAATGCAGAGTTTTCTTTGTTTCTCAATGTGTTTGGCTTCACAAAAGTGCCAAATTTATGTTGTATTACTAGTAAGGGACCAATCAAATAAGGGCATCCCAATAGTTAAGTGAATTTTGTAAACCCACAAGTTGAATAATGGAAAAGTGTCCACCAACCATGTTTGGGTGTTTCCTTCTCTTAAGATATTGCACACTTTTCAAAAGTCCACAATTTTGTTTTTAAGTACTTGGAGAAAAAGTGACATAGAATATTGGGTTTGTCATGTTGGCACATCACAATGACGGTGTGCTTTTTTCAATCATGTAACATCATTGCCATAAGACCTTTGTCATGACATGTTAGTATCAATAGATGATGACATCTAAACCTAACCCTAGGTTAGTAACTTCATTTTGCTTGACTAACCCAATTGAGTTATGTGTAGAAAATGGTTGTGAAATCTGAAAACTTACTTGAAGTTAGGTCGTACTTCAAGAAGAGTAGTTCAAACAAATGGACTTGATTTTTTAATTTTGAATTTTGGTTTAATAAGTGGTTTTTAATTTGCTTGAAAAAAATATTTCATGTTAGATCTAGAATCTGTGAAGGACTTGAACCAAGGGCCTATGTGGAGCACCTTAGCAAGCCACCTCCTACAAGGAGCCTTCAATGAGGTCATATGCAATAAAATAGTCAACAAATGTTCTTGGATGTCAATTAATAAAGAAGCTCACAAGGAAGTAAGTTCACCATTAAGTTTGGACTATCATAGTACCTTTTCAAGTTTATGGTAATTAAATTATTTTCAGAAATGTCAAATTCTCTAAAAATTATTTGTTTGAAATGTTAAATTTTAAAGAAATTACAAGGGAGGGTGAAAAAAATAAAATTGGTGGAAACCCATGAGCTTCTTGCTCCATGTCAATTCACCATGTTCATAGCAAGTATCCAAAAATTGACAACAATTCTTTATCCTCTAATTTGGTGGAACATTTTGTCTCCCCATTTTAAAAAAAAGAACCAATAGAAAATGTTGTAAAAGATGTCAATATCAATTCAAAGTCTAAAAATCATGCCAAAGAAGTTACCTAGATATTTATTGCTGAAATTTTATAATTTTTCTTAACTACCAACATGGGTTTTGAAATATAATACAATTATTCGACACTTCATTGCCAAACTTGAAAATGGACTATAATAATCAAATGTTAAACTACTCAATCAAGCCTTTTATAAGTCTCACTATTTCCTTTGGTAACAGAATTATCATTAGCCTCACCCCTCCTTTGGACCAACAACTTCTACACACTTAGCAACATGACAAAACCTTCAACCTAAAACACAAATGTTCACAATTTACATTTCACAACCAAATTTAGTCAAAAGTGTGTGATTGGAGGGGAACTTGAAATGCAAATGTCCAAAGATATTCACTAGCACCATCATCAATTGAACAATTGAAAAAAAGACCCAATTGTGTGTGTTCTTTTGGAATGATAGCAATTACTCTCCAAAGTACACACACAAAATTGCAAAAACACAAAACGGTTGTTGTTCCAAAAATTTAAAAAGATTTAGAACATTCAAAACAAATAAACTCCACATTACAATGGAAACATGAAAACCTCAACTTGACACCTTATTGCTAACCAAAACCTCTTCACAATTGTTGTTCCTTATCTCTTCGTGCAATAAGAACACAATAGACCTCACACAAAAACCACAATTGAACATCAAACTAAAATGACCCCAAATTTAGGGGCAATGTTGAATCGCTTTGTAAAATTTTTGTGCCATTTATCACATGTTTACTCATGTATTGCCAAAACACAAGGTTCTAGTGCTAAGTTAAAGGGACTTTACAGATAACTTTAATATTTTTTAGAATTATCAAATGCAACAAAGGTTAATCCCATATTTTATAAATAGATTATGGCATATAACCACCAACTACATTTCCCCTTCTTCCAAGATGATAAGTAGTTTTTTCGCTCTCCTTTCAATAAGTACAAAATCAATTAAGATGATTAAGATCTTGTTTAAAAAATCCTTAGATTTTTGAGCTTTTGGTCATCCTTTGAATATAATAATATGTCAAAGAAGTGTTTGTTGGCTTAGAGGATGTAAAGGTTCCACTCTTTACTAGTATGTGATTACAACTATTTTTTATGAAAGCAAATTGCACATGGTGTAAATTGATCCTTTCAAGTTTGAAATTTCCTACAACAAGCTAATGAAAGCATTGTAATTTTACATAATATTCTCCACATATCCACAATGAATTTAAATTTTGAAATCTATGAGTTCATATTGTTGCAAAAAAGTTGAACATTTTCTCAACCATGGACCAAAACTTGACATCAATCAATCCTTTGGCATCAAAATTTCCAATATGAAAAATAATGAGCTTTGATTCAAATTTACATCCTCATAACCATTTGTCCTATACATATAACTACACCATTTGAAATATGGTGTTCCATGAACACATTTTTGGTTTCATTATGAATGGAAACATTCTATAAACAAAATTCCTCTCCTTTTATATTTAACTGATTTTATTTCTTTGTTCTAATCAAATACTTGATATAATGTTGAACATCTTGTAACAAAAACTTTTTAAAATGGGCTTGCAACTTCCAATTCATTAAGTGTCCTAAAAGTTATGAAGTTCAAAAGCCTCAACAAATTGAAATACTTCAATTTTGGTAGTGGGATTTTGGTAGTTTTAAAATTTGTCATTTTAATGAAGGCCCATGGAAACTTATAAATACAACTATATGAAGAACAATGCCTCTTATAAGGGTCTCGTCGATGGTGACCTCATGATGCATCTATGATAAATATATATATCCTAATTTCAAATTAAATGGACTTGAACAACATTAAATCCTTATTTCATTTGCATTGTGCAAATTTAGGGTTTGAAGATTCTTGTGAAGTAGCATCATGTCTTTTGAACATCCCAAAGCTTTTAATGCAACCCAATGGTAAGGAACTAGGAAATGCATTTAAAGCTTAAACAATTTTTTTTGCTTGTTCAATGGAGGTATTATCACCAATACAATTTCATGTCAAACCTATGAGTTGCGTCATTTTTTATCATCAATGAAAGCATAAACGCCCAAAAAAATAGATTAAATGACTATTGTAACATGTGGTTAGCTTCCAAGTTGAGCAAAAAAATTATTATTATTTTCCAACACCATATTCATAAATATATTTTTGATATTTCTCAACTAATTTGCATCCCATTTTTCTTCAATTCAATTTGATTCAATTCAATTCAATCTTAATCCAATTTTTGAATTGAATTAGAGTTGAATTGGAGTTATAGTGAAATAAATATGATGAATTCAATTCAAATCAATTTGCATGCAATTTCATTCAAATGTTTTCATTCAAAATGGAACTTAATTTCCACATTGAAATCAATTCATTTCTTTCATTAATTGATTAGATGATTGTCACTAGTAGTACAAAACAACATGGAGCCCAAGTAGATCAACATCATAATGAACATCATAATAGGTTAATATTGTAACCAAGGGTTAGACTTGTCATTGTAAAATTGAAATTTTCATTTTTCCAAAACTTCAATTTTTTTTTTTTTGCGTAATGAAATTATTTTATTTTTCATTCATGCAACTTTGAATTTTCTTGAAATTTGTCATATGTTGGATACACAAAAAAAAATATTGGATGGTATGTGGTAGATGGTGGCATTAAATGCATGGTTAGATGTTACACATACATGCTTATTCATGCATCTATTCTTCATTAAACACACATAATCCAAATTATCCATCAAACAAAAAGAAAACCTATCACAATGTTGATGCATCTAGAGGACCAAGGATGACATCAAAATATTCACCAAGGCAATCAATTTCACTCACGACGAAGATAAAAGGTGTCAAGTGGATTGCTTGTAGAAGGTGGTTTTTTATACAAATGCCTATATTTTGTGTTCACAAATTTCATCATTAAAGAAGTGAAATATTCAACATTTTTGTCACCTCTACTTGGGCATTTTATGATATTCTAGATTATTTAATGATAAACCTAACCATAGGCTAGGGTAGTATAAATATGTGTGAAATTGTAATATTGTGGAATAATATATGAATTTGAAGCACATAAGTGGCTATGGAATATGAAAAGGTTCACATTGGAATCTAGAGCTAGGGATTTGGGTTAAGGTAAAACCATAGTATTTATAATTTATCTAACATGTGATAATGTCAATGTATATATATATATATATATATATATATATATATATTAGTGAAAACAAAAAATAACATGTTGTGGTCCCAAAATAGAAGTCTAGTGGGCTTGGGCAAGTAAACCAATTGGCATACTTGGAGCTTTAGGTAGCTTAAACATGTTTTTTTAAAACTCAAAAATTTTAAATGTTCAAATAGAAGGAAGAACCTAAAAACAACACACCATCTGTCTTGAGGTAGTTGGAATTAATTAAGGTCCAAATTATTAATGACCAAAAAACCTTGGTAACAAAAATTATTTTATTTTACCACATAATCGTGGTCATTGCCCTAGCAAAAAACCCATTTGTGATACAATAATTATCAAACTTTTCACATGATTCACAAACTTACTCTAATTATATGGAATCACAATGTTTAGTAAATACTATATACAGATTTCATAAAGATTTTAAATCATTTCAATTTCTTAAAAATATTTTTTTAATTTTTTAATAATTTGTGCCATATAATATTTTATGCAAACATATTCCAACATCACATCATATCAAATTTTAAATTTTATTTTTTTTGCCTTTCTTTTTTTGGGTTTTGACCTATCATAATATACAATAACATTGTGAAAATTTATCATAATAATGACATGGTTGAAATTCAAACATGGTTCCCTTGAAAGAAATACAATGTGAAAACAATCTCCCCCGCCCAAGTTTGCTTTCACCCCAAATTTCATTGAAACTATTCTTAATGTTCTTAATCATATGAGTCTTTCATATGATTAATTATCTCAAGATTAAGTGTTTTGACATCCTTTGATGCCCTTGTTGGAAGACTGTTGTGCAAACAAAGTTGTAAGCAATTTAAATATGGTTCTAAATTGGCAAGGAAGCTTTGTACACTCAAACTAAGTGGTACACCAAACCATTTCATGATCATGATGGAAAGTGCAATATAGGAAATTGTGATTATCGTGGCAAGTTTAATTGTTGGATCAAGGAATGTTGCAAGCGAAAGGTAGACATTCACAAACCTAATAACAACCACTATCTCAACCTAGAATAACATAGTAAATAGTCAATTCATTCAATAAAAAATGATCCAGCAAGATCTATGGATCTTCATGAGTAAAACATTAATGATTTGTTTGAAATAGTTGTAGCTAGCCTAGTGAAGACAAAACCACATTGGTAGGTTGACTTTAGAGTTTTTTGAAACATATTACTAAAAGTGGAAAACTCATGTCCAACCTCAAGAAGTTTATCATACTAGTTATTATGCACACAATAAGGGGACAATCACAAGTTCTATGATTGGCATGGCAATGTGCTGGACCTAGGTCCTCATGGCCACTACTTGTTTGAATAAATGTATCTAGAGTATATTAGGCCTTAAATTACATGATGCAAGATGATTACACAAACACTTATTAGGTTGGTAGTTACATGCAAACTAAATGGATGTACATACAATCATGAATTTACATTGGTAGCTACTTTAACAAGTTGCCCTTTGATCTACTCTCTTTGATCTTCAATATTTTAGTGTTCCATGTAGGACCCAAACCTACATGTGTGTTCATAATACTTACATAACGTGCCCATTATGGTATCAAAGCAATGAGGGGACATCTTTTTAAAAATTATGTTTGATTGTTATGAGTTGTGTGCTAAATCAACATTAAGAAATGAGATTAAAATTATTTTAGAATAAAATTGAATGGTTGAATGTGTTGTGTGCCAAAGTTTTTTTTTAAGTTGTCAATGTGATTGCAAGGGTTTTTTCTTTTGTCTTTTTTTTTGTGTTTAAAGTTTGTTTGTTATTTTTATTGACTTGCTTGTTTATTTTTAGTTGAATCTATTGTATTGGAATCAAAGACTTAAGAGCACCATGACAACAAGAAACGTTCTCCCTGACACACAAAAATTGACAAGTGACAACTACTAAACATTGAAGTCCCATTATAAGTTACTCATGATGAATGAAAATACTTTGAGGTATGTGGACCTCGATAGGACCAATCTTCCAATTGGAACAAAAGGTAATGAGATAATTTAGGGTCATGTCAAAGCTTTCTACTCCATCAACATGTTTTGTAGAGAAGATATTTTCAACTTTTTCACAAAAATCTCTAACCCACAAGTTTCTTGGAACACATTCAAAACTTGTTTTGAATTTATTAACAATGTTTTTCATATCATGCTCTTGGATAAATTGAATTCAATCAAGTTACAAGAAGGGTCAATGATGGAATACATTAAAAAACTTCAAGAATTCAAACTAAATTCAAGGGAATTATGGACACAACATATATAAGTCTAATCAAGTGGAGCACCACCTTGGAGGACATGACCATTAGACTTCTTCAAGCAAAGGCATGTTTGCAATTTTGCCAAAGTTCCATTGCCATCATGCCAATAAACATGGATGTGTTAACTACGAAGATGCAACATAATTCAATTACAACCTACAAGCAACAACATTTTGGCTTCAAACCTCCTTACCAAAGCTCTTAGTTTGGCAATCAACCCTCATATCAAACTTCATATCGCCCCCTACATCAAACATCAACTAGTTTTTTATGCTGCAATTTTTGTGGTTCCATTGAACATCTCATCGCACTTGTCCAAAATGTGCATAGGAAATGGCCAAGCATGTCCACGAATGTCATGATGTAGGTGGACTTGGACAAGCTCATCCCACATTTCAATCTCACATAATCATGATTCAAGAGCTTGGGGAAACACCTTTTAAGACAAATGATCAAATCAATGTCTTTAATGTGGCACTTAATGGGCTAGATTTAGAGCAAATGGTTCATAGATTATAGACTAAAGTTGTTCCTATCATGTTTATGGGGATCCTAATGTCTAAATTCTAGCCTGGATGTCCAACACAATCTAACTATGGTCCAAACAACAAGAATTTTTATTTTTTCTTATTAAAGGCAAAGGCATTGTAAATTTTGGATCTCAAGGTGAAATAAAAATCAACAATGTCTACTTTGTGCATGGACTTTCCTTCAATTTACTTTCATTAAGGTCCATAGCTAACATGGGGTTGGTTTTAATGTTTGATGATAAATAATGTCTCATCTATCAAGGCCCTAATAGGATTGTAGGTCAATGAATACGTGACTAAACAACAAGTCTTGACTGATACATCATCATTAATCCAAAATTCAAGATATGTGCAATTGCTTCACCTTTAGCAAGAACCTTTGGCATCATCACCTTAGGCACTTAAACCAACATAATGTTAAATCAATGGGGTCACATCATATAGTCAAAAGCATTCCCCTAATCCCCTGACCACATGATGTTTGCTATAACTATTAACTTAGCAAGCAAGCTCATGAACCAATTCTAAAGGAAGTTATTCGCCCTTGAGCTAGAAAACCATTGGTTTTAATTCATTTTGATCTTTGTGGTGAAATTTGCCTTACTTTTTTGGGTGGCAATTTTTTTTGTCACATTCACTAATGACTATGCCAAGTTCACCTGGATTTATTTTATACGGAATAAATATGAAACTTTGCAATATTTTCAACATTTCAAGGCCAAAGTTGAATTAGTTTTCAACACCAAGATTCAAATCATTCAAGGTGGGGAGTTTCTTTCTTTGACTTTCACTATTCAATGTTGAATTTAGCTGGTATCCACTAAAAACTCATACAAGTGTATGCACCCCATCAAAATAGGGTTAATGTTCATGCAAAAATAGAACATTTCTTGAAAGGCACAAGTTATGATGTTTGAAGCTTATATGCCACAATTCCTATGGTTAAAAGTTGCGAACATCGCCAATTATTTCACAAATCATTCTCTAACCCATGCTAATTATGGTGTGAGCCATACTAATCCCTCTTTGGCAAACCCCTTGAGTTGCACCATCTTCAAATGTATGGTTGTGTGGCTTTCATCCACATCCCCAAAAAGAAGTGTGTCAAGCTTGATGCTCACAATGAAAAATTCATTTTTGTTAAATATTCCAATGAAACCAAAGGGTTCCACTTTTATAATCTTGCTTCTAGCATGATTACTATTAATATTGATGCAAAATTTATAGAACACCACTATTGACATACATTATCAAATTTCACAACCCTTGTTGTGTTTTTTGAAGCTTTGATGAATCAATTAACATCTATTCAAGTCATTGACCCAGTCTTCACACCTTTGTCAAGTGTGTTTGCAACCCTATCAACATTAGAAAGTTTTATGCCCACTTCTTTGCCCTTACATTTAAAAGTTTCCACTAGCACCTTCACCTTTTCAACATATGATTTTTCCCCCATTTCACCACCACCAACATCTTCCAATTCTTCAAAATCTACATCAACAACTAAATTGATCGGCCTTCGTTGTTCAACACATTACATTTCCCCAACTATTGGTTGTTGGAATATGTTGTTCATGTGGAGTTCTTTGATGACATCATCTCATGTGTGGTTACCTTGGATGAACCATGTTTCTATTAAGATGTAACATGTGGTCCTTCTTGGGTCAATGCCATGGAGTAAGAAATGACCTAATTCATGACAATGAAACTTGGTCATTAATTGATCTTTTGCCTAGCCTCAAACCCATCTCAATGAAATGGGTCTACAAATTAAATAGTTACCCTCTTGACACCTCCCCCCAAAGCACATGGCTTGTTTTGTCACTTGTGGTGATCAATAGGATGATGGGATTAACCACTAAGAGACATTTGCACTAGTCATCAAATGGTCAACAATGTTGCCATTGTTGCACAAAAAAGGTGGCATGTGCACCATATGGATGTCAAATTGGCTTTCTTCAATGGCAATATTAGTAAGTACTCTTTCTCAAGCAACCCCTTAGTTTTATCAAGGCAAGTTCCAAGGGCAAAATCACAAAATGTACAAAGTTATGTATGGTTTACATCAATCTCCTCATGCATGGAATGAACAAATCAACATGTATCTCCAATCCATTGGCCTCATCCCTTGTTTTCCAAACCCCCTAGCTTGTATGTGATGATTGTTGGTGATTTCATGTTCTTATTGATTATCTATGTTGAAGATTTGATGATCACAAGAAATTTCATTCAAAAGATTGAATAGCTCCAATAATAACTTTGTGAACAATTCACCATGGCCCTTTTTCTTTGTACCTTGGTATGGATTTCTTTTATAGTCTTCACGATGTGATGTCCCATTATCGATATGTTCTAAAATGTCTCATTGACATGGACTTGAATGATTACTTTCTCAGTCCAATCCCCATGGATCCCAATAGCAAGCTCTCTCTTGAGATGGATTCACCATTGCTCATGGCTTCCACCATCACATATTATTGAATGGATCTAGGCAAGCTTTTTCATGCCGCCAACATTCACCTTAACATTGCATATTTTATTAGTGTCATGACCAAATTCACTACTGCTCCTCATGAGGCTCATTTTGAAGCAATGATCCTTATTTTCTACTATTTGAAGGGGTTTTTGGATTTTACAATTCATTATGAACGAAGGGGATATTATACTAGTTGATTTCACTAATAATGATTATCTTGGTGATTTGGATAAGTGCAAATCTATTTCTAATTTTTTGTTTAACATAGGTAGTGGGCCCACATCATAGAAAAGCAAACTCCAAGATGAAATGGCGCAATCTAATTATGAAGTGGAATATTATGCCTTTATGGTTCAATTACGGAAGAAACATTGTGGTTGCATCATTTATTGGAGGAAATGGGTTTTCCACTTTTGAAACCAATGACAATATTATTTGACAACTAAAGCTACCTAAAGATGTTGAAGAATTTTGTTTTTCATGCTTGCACCAAGCACATTAAAAAGGCTTGTCATTTTATCCACAACCAAGTTAAGAAAGGGAGAATCATTCTAGGGTACATGAGGTCCAAGGACCAAATTGCTAATGTGTTTACCAAAGCAATGATCAAGGTTCGGTTTAATGAATTGAAAAGTTGGTCACAATTAAAGACACATAAAAAGGTTGACATAGAGTAAATTTATTAGAATATTAGTAATTACATAGTTTTTATAACATCTTTGCATAGTCTCCTAGGCTCTCATAGATTTTATGTAAGGTGTTAGTATAAAATAAAAGCTTGTGTCCCATCAAGTTGTAACTAAAAACTTGTAGACAATCACATCTCGGACTCAAAGGGAGTGTTGGACCTAGGTCCTCATGGCTAGTCCATTACTTGCTTGGATAAATGTATGTAGGATATTAAATTAAACCTTAAATTACATAATGCAAGATGACTACACAGACACTCATTAGGGCGATAGTTATGTGCAAGTTAAATGATTGCACATATACTTACTAATTTACATTGGTAGTTACTTTAGCTAAATGGTGCCCCTTGATCTGTTATATTTGATCTTTAGTATCTTAATGTTTCATGTAGGACCCACAACTTACATGTGTGGTTATGGTCTTTATAGAATATGTCCATTAGAATGTTGATGTTAAAATACCACTTGGGGAAATGAAAACCATAAAAAATGTTTTGTATGTATTTGACTTTAAAAAGAACTTGTTATCAATTGGATCATTTATTAACTGAGGTTATTACATTGTTTGTGATGATAAAAGGTGCCTTGTTATCAATAAACATTTTTATGAAGTGGTAATCATTGGAGAACAAAATAACAAGAATAGGTTGTGTAGGCTTGGGATGACTATTGTTCTTGGCAACTCATTGCCAGTGGAGGTCCACTTGGTCTCATTTACTAGCAAACCACAATGTAGCATTGTTAGTTAATGCATCTCAACTACATGAAAAGGTTACATTTCCTTACTATTAATAAAATGACAATTGGCATGATCTCATACTTGCCATTTATAATACAAGTTTGCTAAGGATGTCACCTAGGACAACACAAATGTCATCGCTTCTCAAACAACACTTCTAATGCTATGAATATGCTTAAACTAGTAGTACATGTAGACCTTATGAACCTTTCCTCATCAAATCTTTGTTTAGTTAATTTTAATTCATGACCTTTGAAGATAATTTTTTTATAAACATATGTGGGCATATTTCTTATAGAGGAGATGAAGCATTTTCTAAGTTTCTTACATTCAAACAAGAAGAAAACCTTACCAAAAATATGATTGTCCCTCTTCATTTAGATTGAAGGTTTAGAGGATATTCTCCCCCTTGGTCTAAATGATAATAAAAGGATGTGTTACCAAAAGGATGGGATGTAAAACAAAATGGTGTTACATAATGGATGAATAGGTCTAGATAATTTAAAGAACAAGGTTGATGTTAAAGAGTGAGACTCCAAACCATTTATGGGTTGATGTTGTTAGCACATCAACCTATTTGCTAAATTGTTGCCCCATAAGAGGAAATAATAAAATCACACTAAAAGAATTATTTTAAAACTAGTAATCAAATTTCTTGCACATTTGCATGTTTTTGGTTGCAAAGTTTTCATTCACATACCAAAGCAAGATTAAACTAAATTGCAAGTTATGGACTTTGAAGGAATCATGATGGGATACAATGAGTATTTAAATGTTTATATAGGTGTTTTGACCCTATAGACATAGAAAAGATATTTGTGATTAAAGACAAAAACTTTGATGAACTATCTTCTCATACACCACAACATATTTTATTAGAACCCCTTGCAAGATCAAGGATGGCTCATGCCATGTAGCAAGAAATGGATTCTATCCAAAAAAATCAAACCTAGAAGCTTGTAGACTTGCCACAAGGAAAGAAACAAATAATGGGATGCAAGTTCTACAAAGTGAAGCCCAACCTCGATGGCAAGACTCAAAGTGAAGTTGGTAGCACATGGGTTCAAACATAAGGAGAGTGTTGATTTTAAAAAGACCTTTGCCCCAATGGTAAGGTGGAGCATTGTCCAGACACTTTTTGTTCTTGTTACTCACGATAATTGGGATGCTTTTCACCTTTATGTGACAATCACCTTCCTTAGTGGTGAGTTGAAGGAGGAAACTTATAAATAAACAAACCTAATGGGTTTGTAGCCAAAGGCCAAAAGAATAAAGTTTGTACACTTGTCAAAGCCTTATATGGCCTACATTAGGCTCCAAGAGCATGATATGATAAAATAGATCAACGTCTTAAGGAACAAGGATTGAAAACACAACAATGCATCCTACAATCTATATTATACTATTGAGAACAGAAAAATTCTGGTCTTGTACATAGATGATTTGTTGCTCACTAGAAGCCACAAAGAGAAAATAACTTGGCTGAAGCTACATCTAGAAACTATGTTTCAAATGATTAACTTGGGCAACTTGAAACTCTACCTTGGTATTGAGTTTATCAAGTTGGACAAGGGAATAAATTCATGATGTAGAAGGATTACATGAATAAAATCCTTGAAAAATTCTAGATGAGGGATTGCAATCCATCAATGACCCCATTTTCAAATGGCTTTGGGCTTGGGAAGGAGGAGCATTTAGAATCAATTGAGCCTACCATTTATTAGAGAAATAGTCGGGAAGTTCATTTACCTACCTAACACCCAACCCAATATCACATGTTTAGTCAATGTAGTTAGTAGGTACATGAGTGCCCCTTGTAGTTTGCACCTAGAAATAGTGTGTTTCTCAAAAAGGGTTAAGTGTTTTTACTGAAATTCATGGCTAAGCTTTACAACACATCTCCAACAGCCAAATCATGCACATTTTCCATGTAGTTGGGTCTGTACTCTCGACACCCAGACATGGCATGTATACAAACTGCAGCAAAGCTTTGTGTCATGTACAATTCTGAACTTAAGATCCAGTGAAACAGGTGTGCAATTTATGAGCAAGCAGATGGGTGTTTGGACTAATTGGCTACCTTCACCATGGCAAGGGTTCTCTGTATGTCAATTTGGTTGATGAAAAGCACTTCTACTGTAAGACCTACCATGGCATCTCCTGTAATTGAGATTAAATCCAAGCTGTCAAGTTTTCAGCAAAGGCTATGAAAACTCTGCAATGGTGGTCAAATCTTTGAGAGCACGAGTCCTCTTTCCTATAGATTTTGTGTCCACACTTCTGAAAAGCAAGGGGGGAAGAGGGGCATTACTAAGTAAAAGGGAGTCAGGAAATGAGGCCTGCGGAAGCCACTCTTGAAGGGCATGAGCCCCTGAGATAATCCGGCCTGTATTCCATGGAGCAAACTCAAATGGGGCGCCTATGGCAGACAGTGCACTATGCACAGCCTTTGCAATTGGAAGAGTTCTTGAGTCCTTCTTTGGGTCAATATCTCCCCACCTGTCCAAAACCCCAATGTTTATGGTCGTGTTATCTTTATCACTTCTAAGATGTGGCACTAATCTGATTCCCAGAAGGAGGGGGCAATATCATCCAACAATCATATGCTACAACTCTTTGGTTAGCATCCTACACCACTAAATGAAATTGCCTGAGCCTTGTGCCATAACACAACGTGAGTCTCCAGTCCTGCTGCCCATGGAGTGAGCTAATTCAGATTGGAGATAAAACAATGGGAGAAGTAATAGGTGAACTTCTGCAAGAAATTATAAGATCAGAAAAGGAAATACTCACTTTGTTACAATGCTGAGGAGAGGAGGAAGCTCTTCCCCCAAAGAAACTGCTGTTTTCAAGTCCGCCAGCCACACCATCAATGTTGTCAATGCTGCCCCTGTTGACATCCTGGCCACAAGGAACACCATCAAATGCATTAAAATTTGTCAGAAGCTCATTATCTTCAAATGCAGCACTTAACAAAACCAACCAACTCAGGGATGCAAAAGATAAGTGAGAAAGAAATGTCATCAGGTAGGACTTCAGAGTGCAGGCAATGAAGAGGAAGATGAAGTAAAGAATGATATGAAACCTATGAACATCAATGGCCCACATCATGCGAGTGTGACTGAGAGCTTCAAGGAGAACCCCTCGGCGACGTCCCTCAGCAAGAATGCGAGCAGCTCTCTCTCTCTGACCTAAGCACCAAAGAGCTTCCAGCAGTGCATTGTAGAAATGAAGATTGCTCCCAACCCCATCCCTTCTGAGGTTATCAAAGGTGAACTCCACCATCTGCCAATTTGAACCTTGGTCTACATCACCCTTCAAAATTCCAGCAACCAGGCCATAGATAGTTGGCATTTTTGGAGCCATCATTTCATTGAGTAACTTGTTGGCATCATCCCACCTGCATGAGAGAAAGCCACGTATTTAGCCATATAAATGTCAACCTAAATCTAGAAACTTTTTGGCCAAGAATAGAAAGCATTATAGAAAGGTTCCCATTGAACCTTGGAGTAAGACAATTGCCCAGTTATGCTTTAAAGATCTTCTGGAGGTTCTCAACATTCTTGTAGGATGGCAGTCCATGAAATGCCAACATGAACATGAGAAATTAGAGGGAGCCTGCGCTCACCGGTTACGTCGGGCACAGATAGAGAGCATAAGACAATATGCACTGACAGTAGGAACCCTGCCTCCAACCTTCATTTCCAAAAACTGTGCTTTAGCTTCATCAAACAAGCCTGCAGTGCAGTATACAGCCAACAGAGCTTCATAAGTCTGCTGATTAGCTGCACACCTTGCTTCTTCCATATCACGATAAACCTCCACTGCATCATCAAACAAACCCCCTCGGCCATATGCCTCTATCAGAGCATTGAATGTTGATGCATTGGCTGGAAGACCCCCATCAAACATAGTTTCAAAAGCTCCACCAGCTTCACAATATAATCCACCAGCTGCATAAACCTCAATAAGGGCATTAAAGGTGCCCTGATCAGGCTTACACCCAGTTTCCTCCATGCTGTGGAATGCACCGGTTGCTTCCTGATATAACCCTGCGGTCCCATATGCTTTTATCAAGCCTGACCCACAACAGAATTCTTTTGTCAATGAGGATGCTACCCAGCTTCTCAGTCAAGTGATCCACAACCACAATTTTGTGCCATTTCATAGCCCCAGAAATGCAGATGTAAAGCAATGCATCTAGGATTTGTGTGTAAGGCGCCTGTAGACTGCTATACATGTGATCCTCCTAGTCATTGTCTTTGCTTTCATGCAATCAAAAACTAACAGACCAACTGAATCTAGCATATGAATCTAGCATTGACACCCATATGTCTAGAATAGCTCCAGACATTTCAGCAATTTCAGTCCACACCTGTATAGACCTCCACTTTTGGGACAAGATTTCTCTGACGCATGTGTCGATAAATTTCAGTTGCCTCACGGTGAAGCACACCTTTCCCACAAGAATAAAGAAGGGCAGTGTACGTTGACATGTCTGGCTCCACTCCCCCATCCTGCAGATACTTTTTGCAGACTGTTTAGAGACCATTGGGAGCCAGGAAAGATAAACTTAGAACCTATGAATACATTGCCAATGTGTATCCACAGCATTATATTTTGTCTTTAATCTTTACACCTTGCCACTCTGGCTGGAATAACATTAGGGTCCTTGCATGTAGTTCAGAGGATCACTCCTGCACACAGTTTTCAAAGAACTTCGTATTTTCAAGAACATGCATGCCAATAACAGAGTGAAAGAGGTATGTACAACTTCAACTTGGTGTGGGGGTTTACCAGCATGTCTCGAAAAAGATTAATTGATTCACGGAAGAAACCTCCTTGACCAAATACTTCAATAAGTGTATTATATGTGACAACATTGGGTTCTGTACCCCTTTCTTTCATGTCTGTGAAGAGGGTCCGCACATCATCATAGCATCCATGTTTACCATATGCCTCCAAAAGGGAACTGAACGTAACCACATTTGGAGTGCACCCGGCCTCCTGCATCTGTTTAAAAACTTCTGCAGCTGCCTGAAACTCACCAATCCGAGCATATGCATCTATCAAAACATTGTATGCAACAACATCAGGAACGTTGCCTGCCTGCTCCATTTCACGGAGCAGCTCAGCAGCACCTTCAAACTGCCCAGCCTGGCCATATGTGTCAACCAATGAGTTATATGTCACGAGGTCTGGGACAACTCCTGCCTCATTCATGGTTCGGAACACCATGCCTGCTTCCTCAACAAGTCCCCGACTGCAAAACCCCAAGTCCCCAACTTTAATATTTCTAGATTCTGAGGTGATCATGGAACATTCATAAGCTTTCATTCACTTAACCCAAAACCCTTAACACAAATGAAATATACACTGTTTCAGGAACCTCCACAGTCAAGACCATTTCTACTACTGTTATGAAAGAGAAAAGAGAAGAGTGGGGTATTACAAAATATCACCCCATACTCATACCACAGTAACAAAAAGAAACAAAATGTGATTAATCTTATGTATAAAAAAGGATTGGACCTGCTGCAGGCGCTTAGAAGAGTGTTGTACGTGATGATGTCTGGCTGTATACCTTCATGTCGCATTTGTGCAAAAAGTCCCAAAAGGCCTTCCCAGTCTAAACCCCCCTTTGCACATGCATTTATGACAGTGTTATATGTGATCAGATTTGGGGTTACTCGCTCTCGCTTCATCCGGGCAAGCAAGTGCAGAGACGCTTCATACTGGCCATTGCGCCCATATGCATTTATAAGTGCTGTGAATGAGTAAACATTCCACTCCACATCATTGCTAGGCATTTCCTCAAACAGTTCTGATGCCTTGTCAAGCATACCCTCCCGCCCCATGATGCCTGCAAGACACAAGAGAACAATGAGACACTCCAACTTCCAATTGCCAATTGACAATACCTGGTTGGCACACTCTAAACCCTAAACCCTTGCAGAATGCCACAAGCAGTTGGAAGAATGGAAATGGGAGAAGATCACCGATCATGATAGTATACACATGCTCCTTAGGTTTGCACCACTGATGTCTTTGCATGTATTTAAAAAGCCGGAGAGCTTTCTGCCAGTCACCACGCTGTGCAAACTCACGAAAAATAAGTGAGAAATCATGCATAGAAAGTTTGCTCCTGAAACCCTCCATACACTTGGCAATGCTGCCACGCGGTGCAAGGGACGACAAATGATTAATGGCAGATTCCACATCGTAGCTATACTTCCCCTTTTCAACCTCTGGCACCTCGGGAATCACAATTGGGGACCTTGGTTTAATCCCCCCTGTTCTTCGAACCCCAGCCGACGCATTAGGCTGGGATTGTGGCAATAAGAGCTTCCTGGGAAATCCATATCCAAGAAAACCTAAATTTGTCGACCTCATCTTAAACCCACGACTAGATAAACTCTCTTCCACCCCCAGATTCTTGAAACCAAAAGAGAAAACCCATTCTGAGCCGAACCTAGCCGCCAGAATTTGGTTCTTGACGAAGCCTCCACTCATAGCCGGCCCACCACCACACGCACCTGTAACAGGATTCATCATACTGTCCTCCCGAATGACGTTCTAGTCAGTGTTAGACGGTATCATTCTGTGGCATCATACGCAAAATCAACCTCCCGATAAAAGCTTACCAGAAAAAGCATGGGCGGCTACTTTGGAGGAAACAACATGAGCAGATCAACAGCCACAGGCTTGACCCATTGTTCCTGCTGCCTCAAAGCTCTCTCATATATTGAGCTTCTAGCACCAGACTAAGAATCTGAGACTTCAGCTAAATTCTCTCTCCTATGAAAAAACCAGCAAAATGTCCATTGCTTATATACATACCCACTGGAGTTTTATGATCCGGGGAAGACGACGAAAAACTCGAGAAAAACATTTGACAAAATGGAAGAAAGAAAAGTAACCACCACTTAGTTCTACTCCGTTCAGTTGCTGTTCATGAAACAACACCCAAAAGCGGCAGGAAGATCGATTGTTGAGAGAGAGAGATTTTATGTGCAATTCTGATTTCCACGCAAATTACGCAACAGCAGCGATGGAGCAACAAAAATCCCAACACTCTTGTCGAGCGAGCGACCGAGCGCGCGAGCATTATCCACTAAACCCTGGGACCCCAGTGTAGCCGACCCGCCGGGTATATTTCCTATTTTTGTAGGTTGTAACTGGTTTAGGGTTTAAGGTTTGCTAAACCCTAAACCCTGGGCTTTGTTGTTGGCCTTGCCTACCAAGGCAAGGATATTGTGTTTGGATTCATTATAGAGTGTAGTAGCTTAAGGGATTTTTATAGGCCCCAAGATAATAATAATAATAATAGGTCTATTTATTTTTATATGAGGATTTTTGAAAGAAGGTATTTTGGCTTGTGTTGAAACTTGAGATTAGTTACGGAGTTATGATATCTTGAAGGATTTGGGTTTATTTTAGAGGATTTTTTGAAGATTATATTTTTGCATTGTGAAATATATTTGAATTCCCATAATTCTTCTTTTGCATTAAGATACCTTTTAATGTAAATGGCAAGGCCATAATGTGATGGACAATTTTAACAAATGTATTTCATGTCCAAGATTGACAAAATTTTGACCTTTCACACAAAAATGTGAATATCAAAGCATATGAAACAATCAATTTTTTTGTGACGAAAAAATTGCCAAATGATAACATTGTCTCAAATTCCTTGCAAAAATTCCTTTTTCTCCCAAAAGAAAAACTTCCCCTTATTTTGAGGAACGTGTCACCACTTGTTTGTCTATTGACTACAATTTTAATTATCCTATACAAAAGTGTTGCCAATTAAGGTGAAATTTGTTTGAATATGTCGAGGGACACTTGATAACATTGCTACAATATAATAATAATAAAAGAATAATATTAAATTGTTATAATTACATTTTAAATAATTGATTTTTCATGTTGCATCACACTTCAAACATAATGACACTAGCATTAAAGTGTCCAAAGTTTCCACCTTCAATCAAACACTAGTTTGATAACCAATTCAAATTCAAAAATCAATCATTCAACCAAACAAAAATTGGTGGTATATACCTAATCCAAAAACCAATTTTGGTATATGACATGGTTTTTTAAAAAAATCAAAAAATCAAAAAATTGTCTTTATGATCATCGATATTTTATTAGTATTTCATGAAAATCATCAATTCTTTGATGCTTTCGAAATAATTGAAACCCCTTATGGGTTAGTTGTGGATGAATCACAACTAAATCACCAATGTTCCACCTTGGTAACCTACCATGTAAATTGTCTTGTTTGCTAATCACACTACCTAGGTGACTACTTAAGTAAGTGAGTAAATATCATAGTTAAGTAGGCATTTATGTGTAAGGTAAAGCACTTGGGCAAGGGCAATACCAAAATAAGGGTCTATGCAAGGTGGCAATCAAATATTGCTTGATTTTCACAATGCCTTTCCCCACTTGTTTTATTGAGTGTGAAAAATGACCTCACATTTTCATTTCTTTTCTTTGAAAATGTTAGATGTTATTAATTTTGCTTTAACATCTAACAACAAAATTAATAACAATTATTCAACTATATAAGTATTCAAATCATGCAATTCATTATGTTCTTAGTTTTACCTTACTGGTGGCACAACATGAAATTGAATGGTACCCAAAAGGTCAAACCCCAAAAATTGTGAAAGTTGTCCATCAACCAAAGTTATCTTAGTTATGTGATATTTTTGAAAGGAATATCTAGAGTGAAACCATTCAACCTATAGTAGTTCAATCGTATAAATTTTTTCAATGCATTTGGAAATGGCAACAATATTTTGATTAATGAAGTTTAAACAAAAAAATTAAAATAAAAGATAACACAATGGTTATTATGGGGTGGTGAGTGAAAGTTCCAAAAAAGGTGCTTGGAAAGACTCTATGATGGGATATTTTGGATTTTAATGTTCAATTTAGATTTTGACCTTTGATATAACATCAACTTTTTCAGATCTCACATGTTCTTGTGTGTGTGTGACCTTACATGCACCAAATCGTGCCTGAGTGCTAACACCAACTTGTGTTACAAGTGTGGTCTTCTTCTTTTTAGCTTAAAATCCACCCAAATCCCTCCCCCCCCAAATTCCTTCAATCCACATATTTGTAAATGTTGACTATTGTCTAGTTTTGGCATGCCACATCATTCTATTACAGTGATGTCTAATTTTCATCAATGAAGGATAGTTCAAATGTGCACCTTTGTAATATGGCCAATATCCCCATGTCTAGTTCTACCCTTGTCTTCAATGGCATGCCCTTCCAAAAGTCTAGTAGGCTTTATGGATGGTTGCATTTCTATGGGGCATTCAATATCATGCCCTTCCCCAAGCTCTGTACACTTTGTGGCTGTTTGCATGTCTACGATGTGTGTGGCAAGTTCAGTAGTTCTTGCAATGCCTCCTTGACTTGTCAAACTTGCACCTAACACTCTTGCATTTGACTGTGCCAGCAATTTTGTCATGAACAACTCCACATGAGCATTCAATTGTTCAATTCCCCAAGCATTTGAGTTGCATGCCTCTAGGATTTCTGGTAACTTTGTTTCAATTGTTACAATTCGTGAAGAGAGAATGGTTGAACTGGAATCTTGCCAAATTTGCATACATTCCCCAACATAATTACAACCTAGTTTAACAAACATCATTGATTATAGAATTTCATCACTAATTTCACTAATTTAAGATTGTTTGTAATTTATCCCTTAATACAACTACAAGAATGTATCCATATGCATATGTGGGAACTCATTGGGTTTCCATTCGGGCCAACTGAGGCTAGCTCTACAGCTGCCACCTCAGATAATGATGGACTTCGTCGCGCAAGCTTTTTCTACAACCCCAAAAAATGCATCCATAGAGCTCAAGGGGTATGGAATTATATATTATATGACTCATATGCCTATTGTCAACAATTTATACACATTTTCAGAGGCAAAAAAATCAAGTTTAAACAAACACATACCAATTTGGCTTCAACAGCAGCTTTTCCACCACGACCATATTTGCTTAATTTTGTGACTACGCCTCTTGCACTTGTTAATTGGGAGGTCTTTTTTTGTGTGTTGCGTTTTTCCCAATATTTAACAAGTGCTGCCCACTGGTCAGCATCCACACCAAGAGGGCATCCAGTCTATCCATCCTTTTGATACCATTTTTAAAAACGGGATCTTTCAGACTTCATGAATCGTCTGACACAATCCCTAAAGCCATGGGCACTCAACTCATGATGGATATATTCAAATAAATCATCAAGTTGACTACGGAGCTCAGCCATGTCCACAGGGTTTTGTTCACCCACTTTAACAACAACCATATTTAGGATACGAGGTGCAAGACCCTGCATTGCATTATCCCAATCATTTTTACCATCGCATGACCCATCAATTTTGCCATGCTTTGTCACCTCCACTTTGTGAGGTGGTAATCCTTTCTTCTTCCGCTCTTCTGCCTCAAATTCTATGGTCTTTTTTGCCACCCGTTGTTGTGTTTTAATGTCAGCCTTTGACGTATTAGATGGTTCTTGTAGCTCCTCTATGGTTGTAGGCATTTTTTCCCTTTGAATGTTAGTTTCGCCTACACCAAACCCACTAGCCCATCCGGCCTGTATGGAACCCCTACAATAACCACCAGGCCCATCCCAATTTGCATGGCCATGGTGGTTTGTTGCCATCCCTTCACAATAATTATTCCACTATCCTTGGTAGCTAGCAGCCCACTGCCCTTGGTGCTTACAGTGCCCATGTGGTGGTGGTGGGTAGTTTGATTGTCCCCCTGCCCATTGCCCCAGGTGTCCACAGTGCCCAAGTGGTGGTATACACTCTGCTTGTCTATCAACTAGCTTCCATTGTTGCCCACCATATCCTAGAGGTGGCCCACCTTGTGCATTAGGCCTATAATATTCTTCTGCCTACTGTGGAGTGCAACTTTCCACCCCCGTTTGACCACATTGTGAAGGACAAGTTATACAACCTTTTTCTGAATTTGCTCTCTGCTCTCAATCATGGTACTTAATCCCATGTCAGTAATTTGAAAACATATGGATCCTACACCTAGGCAACTTCCAATAATCAAGACATTCAATACCTAAGAAAAATGATAAGAAAGCAATAGCCAAAGAAAGCTCTTCTGTGGAATTTTGCATGCCATCTTTCACAAGACAGCTAATTCAGTGGATGGAGGTGCAGCACACATCCATCAGTCCAGATACCAAAATAATGATTGTGGTGGGGGATAATGTTGATGGACTTCTATCAGATAGTCAAGGTGGCAAGGTAAATTAATCCTTTCCAGAATTCTGTCAGCATTTTCAATAAACATAGATTGCCCATGCACAGCAAGGTGATGCAGGCAAACCTCTGACCAGTATTCTCTTAGAATGTCTATTGGTTTACACCAGTTATTTCAATGAGTACACAGGGAAGCAAGCTGCCTCCTGGTTACAAAAGGAGGATTAGTCGCTCAGTAGATGGGAAACTTGAAAATTATGGTCCTTATAAGCATAGTCCCATAACAACAACCTACAAAAAGGTTGTGTTGAAAATTGCAGGTCATTACAACTTTGAAGGGCCACTTAGACCATTCATTTGCATCAGCATGGCACCCAGATGGTTAAGTTTTTGTGACAGTGAACGAAGATACAACCTGTTGTTTGTGGGACATTCAAAACCTTGCGTCCTCACTAACATTTTTAAAGGGATACATTGGTGCTATTCACTCCTTCTGCTTTACTTCTGAGGGGTGTTTTCTGGCTATGGCTAAGTCTGCAGACTTTGTGCATGTGTTTGACACCAAGCAGGACTATGCAAAGTGACAAAAGATTGATCTTTTTGGTGAATTGGCAGGGTTTCCTTTCAACCCTGATTCTGAAGCTCTGTATCTGGGAGTTGCAGACCATACTTATAGCAGCCTTCTTGAGTTCAACTAGAGTCATCCTGACTCCTATGTCAATTGTCTTCTTTAAATTGCAACATTTGCATTTTGCATTCCTGGTTCTGTGGGTTATATCCAAGCAGGCATGCAGGCTAGCAGGACTGTCAACTTGCCGAACCCACTTGGTGGTTGCAAGTCCATATCCCTGTTGCGCTTTAAAAGCTGTGGGTAAAAACCTTAATGGTTTTGATTGTTTGGAAGGTTGGTGAGGTGCTGTGTGCTACTGAAACAAGGAAAAGTTCATGTGAAGAGGAAGTTAGCTTCAGGCTAGGCTGGTTGTAACAAGCAAGTCTGCTTGGTAACTTCCCTAAGCATGTTTAGGGTATAGAGGATTGGCTGTGGTTCAACAATGATGACAAAGATGATGGTTAGTCAACCATGATGAGAACCCCACTTGGTTCTCATCCTGGAGTTGACTAACTCTTGTAAATAGTGCAGAAAGGTGGGCTTCTTCAATAAACAACATAGACAAGAAGCCACTTCTGAACTTAGTGCCTCTAGAAAAGAGTTCAATTAAGTTGGGCCTTGAAAGGATATTAAGGTTAGTAGAAATAACATGACCATGATGGGAATCAACAAAATTAGGGAAACAAAAACAAGCACAACCCGAGTGAATAATTTTATTAACTTGAGAAGCACGAACAGATCTACCCAACGCCCCATAGCTGAAAAACTTTTGACCAGAGGTTGTGACATATTTCCAAGCAACTAAGGGAGGGGACCAAAACTTTCTAACAAAATGAGGAAGACAATCTAACATAGAAGGAAGGTTTAAAATGGAAGAGAGATTCAAACCATCCATACCAGAAGAAACAAAAACAGAGATAATGAGATCTCTACCTAGGAAAGAGGCACTTGACGAGAAAGAACGAGGAAAGTTTCTCTTAATAAAATTGCTCAAAATTTTAGACAGTTGAAAAGCATGGCCAACATCAAGATCAAGAACAAAAGGAGAAAACTCAGATAACAACAAAAGCATACGAACCAAATTCTTGCTCTTACACTTGGAGAGAAAAACAATAGAAAATTTACCTTGAGACATAAGAGAAGAAAGGAAAACCAACCTTCTTTTGTAATCTCTGTAGCCAAAAATTATGTGAGGAGAAAGGTGAGGGACCCCACTATGATTTGGTTGCACATCATCAGAAGGAGAACTAGTCTCCTCAAAAACTGGCAAAGAAGGAGGAGGTAAACTTACAATAACATTAGGAAAAACGTTGACCGGGACCCAAACTTTGTTATTAGGATGAGCAAATGAAAGCTTGCTGCCCTTTCTCCACAACATTGCAGAAATTTTATGTACCCTAGGAGAATGTCTATTGTTTGACTTGCCTTCTAGGTTGTAACCTCTTGGAAAGAAAGTGTGTAAAATACTCATCCATTTTCTTTCCAATTGAGAGGCAACGACCTTAAACAA